>Ga0182024_10000646_pt1 | contig 90312 bp, 86 predicted proteins | sample P32metaG_FD_120480 | JGI IMG/M metagenome (GOLD analysis project Ga0182024, IMG submission 120480) | Permafrost microbial communities from Stordalen Mire, Sweden - P3-2 metaG (Illumina Assembly) | ecosystem: Environmental > Terrestrial > Soil > Wetlands > Permafrost | place: Sweden: Stordalen... | reverse complement strand
ATGGTGTCGCCGGCTTTGACGGTATCGCCTTCGCGCACGCGGATTTCGATAATGCGGCCGGACGTTTTCGGCGAAACGGCGGAATCGTCCCCTTCGATGCGCCCGCTCACTGTAACGATACTGTCCGGAACTTTGGGGTTCGCGAAGTAACCTCTCCAAATGAAGAAGGCGGCGACGCCCAGCACCACCACGATCAGCGGAAGTATCTTCCGGCGCGGGCGCGCGGCTGGGGTGGTCTTGGGCGCAGTTTGCTTTTCCGCCGTTGGCTTTTCCGTCGTTGCTTCGGTCATTTCTTCCGTCACTTCCTTTTTTTAGCCGGACCTGCCGTGAAGCTCCGAATACCGGCGAGGGAAAATTCCGTGATATGGGCTGCGACCTGCTCGATCCGCGCGGGATTCAATTCCAAATCGGGCCAGAGCCGCAGGATCACGTGGCGCGCATGGGCATAGTGGACGACTTGCGCGATGACGCTGTGCGTCGAGAGCCGGACCTTGTCGTGGTCCGGATCCAAACCGATCATGAACCCGATCAGGTGGCGAAACCGGTCGTAAACCGGCCTCATGGTCTCATCGATTACATTCGCCATCGCGGGAGTGGGCTGGGCGAATTCGTGCATCATCAGGCGGTAGTGCCAGCCGGGACGATCGCCGCGGCAGACCCGCAGCAGCATGGCGTGAATCAACTCGCGAAAAGCCTCTTGCGGAGGGGCCTTGCTGGCGATTGCCTTGTTGATGATTCCGTTTCCGGAAGCCCCGACCGAATGCCGGAGGACCTCGGTGTACAGTTCCAGCTTGTCGCCGAAATGGTAGTTCACCAGCGCGATGTTGACGCCCGCGCGGGCGCAGATCTCGCGCACGGTGGCGGCCTGGAATCCAGATTCGGCGAAGACCTGCCCCGCAGCGTCGAGCAGCTTGGTGCGCGTGTCGTCATGTAATACAGGCGGCACAACGCGGGGCTTGGATTTCACGAGCGGGCTGGCCATCTAAACAGCAGTTTAAAATGAATGTTTAAGGCTGTCAAGCTCATGCGGGGCGCCGGATGAATGGGTTCCAGTCGTTGGATTCGGCGGTTTGGCGGCTTTCAGGCGACCGATGTGGTGGATGGCCTGGGCGATTTCCGCATTTGAAAAAACGAACCCAAATGCGTGCATAAGGCTGGCGGGGGTTCGCAGGGCACACCTTCCATTTCAGCGATTGGGTGAGGAGACGACGAAGAGCGTTCATCTGGAAACGTTCTTTCCGACGTCTTCGGCGCGGTTGCTACATGATCGCGTCTGACTTCGCGCGATTGCAGACCTCGCAGAGTAACTCGATATTCCTCTCAGTGTTGCTCCCGCCGCGAGCCAGTGGAACAATGTGGTCATACTCCAGTCGCTCTCTGCTTTGGCACCGGGCGCACATGCCTTGGTCGCGAATCCATACAGCTCGGCGCACTTCCGACGAAATCCGTTCTCTGGTCAGCGACGACGCGCCATCGCCCAGGGCACTGGCTAGATCCGCGTTCTCTCGCTCAACATAACGATCAGCCAATAAAGCCCACTGTTGCGGGGTCAACTGGCGCTGGCACGACCAAACAACGCCGCCATATAAGGCGTAGGCACATTCATCCCGTGAGTCCCCACATTTTAGAGGAACAGCTATGTTTTCAAATGCGGCAAACAACTCAGGTGTCGCCATCTCCTTTTCGACAGCCTTCAATCCCTCTGTTGCCTCGGTTAATTCAGCAATGCTCATTTCCATTAGCCCATTTGCTTCCGTATAGCTCAGCAAAGCTCGCTTCGCATCGTCGGCGGATATTAGGGGCGGGGAGCAGCGGATACGATGAGCCGACTCCTTAAGGGTCTTTGAACTCTGCTCAAAGGTCTCTTGGGCATATTTGCAATCCGAAAGGGCAGAGGTCACCCTATTCATCGCCGCCGACCATCGCCCTAGCGTTTCTATGCTCCAAAAGTCGTGATCGACGAATCTACCCGAGCGGTAGGTCTGGGCGGTCAACAATTCCGACGATAGCTTTGTACCTTTGGCATCTATGTCGAACGAGAACTTCACAACAAAAGCCTCGTCCGCCTTCCCACCCGTAAACCGGGCCTCTGTAATCGGTTTCGCGCTGACTCTTCTAATCATGGCCTTCTTTAGTCGGAACGAATACGCGATTATAAACCCGCGCCTTCGGTACGTTCGCGTTCCGCGTCGCGACGAGTTCTTCCACAGAAGGAGCGGGCCTTTTTGGCCCTAACATTTGAAACACGTCAACCCCGCGATTGGCGCAGGTGGACTGAACCCCTCGTCGGAATGACTCCGCCGGGAGCCGCGATGCCGCACAATGACCGTTTCCTGCCTATCCGCAACCTGATCCAGGATTCTTGCCGGGTTTTGCCGCAGGCTCGTGTATGTGGTTTCAGTTGCCATCGCGTCTCAATTGTACGGGAATCCTGTACGCCAAATCAGCCCATCCCGCAGGAGTGCTTAACCGTTTTTCGTTTATCTCCAATTCCGCCATCCCGAAGGCTGGATGGCCGCTCCTTCACAGTCACGGTTCGGAAACCCGCTGACAATTCCGCACGCCGGAAGAGACGGCCGCATGCACAATGCATGCACTTCGCATACAATTGAAGGGTATGCCCTCGTTGCAGATTCGCGATCTCCCGGCGTCCGTCCACCGCCTGCTTGTCGAGCGCGCCCGGCAGGAGCGACGCACGATCGCGCAGCAGGCCACAACTCTATTGATGGAAGCACTGGCGGTCGCGCCGCCGCGTGAGCGCCGTCGCGCGGTTCTGGCCGAAATAAGCCGGAAACGCAAACGGTTCGATTTCTCGCGTGTCACGCCGCCGGAAGAGCTGATTCGCGCGGATAGAAATCGTTGATCGTAGTTCTGGACGCGAGCGCGGCGGTGCGGGCCGTGATGGATCCGGGATCTGTGTTTCAGACCCCGCTGCACGTGGCCGACCTGGTGATCGCGCCGGAGTTGATTGTCGCGGAAGTATGCAGCGCGTTCCGGAAGTATGTTCGCGCGCGCGTGGTGTCGCGGATGCAGGCCGAAGAATCGATAGATCGGGCGCTCGCATTGGTCGACAAGATGCATCCGCTGCAGGAACTCGTTCCGGAAGTGCTCGCCCTCGCCTGGCGTAACGATTCCTCCGTATACGATCTCTTTTACCTGGCGCTAGCGCTGCAAACGGGCGCGACTCTGCTTACAGCGGACCTCGCCCTTCGAAAGGCCGCTCTCGGTTTGGGCCTTAGCGCAGGCGCGACGTAGCAGGGAGCCCGGGTCTAAGCCTGTGCCCATCGCAGTTGCTTTTGTGATCCAATCGTTTCTTGCACCAGCTAAGTGAGGGAAAAATGCGGCAATTTCTTACGAGAGTAATTTCGTGTCTGGCGTGTACCGCGGCTGCGTTCGCGCAATCGCCCGTGGTGGGCGTCGGCACCTTCATCCATGTGGTCGCCAACCTCGACAAGACGATGCAATTCTATGGCGACGGTCTCGGCCTGGAATTGAACGGCGCGCCGGGGCCGCGGACTTTCTCGGCAAACGCGGTGGTCGAGAATTTGTATGACGCAAAGGGTTCGCAGTCGCGCGTTGCGGTCTTCAAGATTCCAGGATCGCCGCTGGGCGCTGAATTCGCGGAGTTCAAAGATGCCGTCCAAAAACCTTTTCGGCCGCGCATCCAGGATCCCGGCGCAAGCCTCCTTACTATTCCTGTTCGCGATGTCGGTTCCGTGATGGCGAAGCTGAAGGAAGATGGCGCGCCTGCGACTAAAGGCGCAGTGGTGACGGATCCGGATGGTTTCTTTGTTCACCTTGTGGAAGGGACGTCAGGCGCAAAACTGAGCTTGACGGTCGACAGCACGGACCGGACGCTCGGACTTTTTCGGGATCTTCTCGGATTCCAGATTGCAAAGGGATCCATTCAGGACGGGCGGCGCGGTGCCGGCTCACGAAGCAGCACAACTAAAGTCCCGGGCACGGAGTTTGATGTGGAGTTTGTCGAATACAGGAGCCGCGACCGAAAGGTAGTGATTCCCGGCATTCACGATCCCGGCGCGGGCGTGCTTCGCCTGATCGTGCGCAGTGTCGACTCGCTGCTTCCGACTCTGAAAGCCGCCGGATTCCCCGTCGTGTCCGCAGGAGGCGAGACGGTCAGTATTGGAGCCCGACACGTCGTGATCCTTCGCGATCCCGACAACTTCTTCGTGCAGATCTTCGACCAGCCGAATTCTGCCCCAAATTTGACCCCCGCGCCGAAGTAATCGGTGGTATCTTCGCCTTGCAAAGGAGATTGTCATGAAGTTTTTCAAAGGCGGAATACTGGCCCTCCTGTTCGTCGCCTGCCTGCCGACCAGCGCGCAGGACATGCCGTCGACGATGACCGCGCAGGAGAAGGCAAACGTGAAGATGGTCCTGAACTGGTGGCGCGAAGTGATCGTCGCGCACCACGTGGAACTCGCGCCTAATTATCAGGCGGAGGATTATATCCAGCACAACCCGAATATCCCGACCGGCCGCGCGGCCTTCGTGAAGTTTTTCAGCAGCCTCGGGCCACCCGTGCCTATTCCCGACCGGCTGCCCGATCCGCCAGCGGTCGCTTTCGGTAAGGGCGACTACGTGGTGCTGGTTTGGAATCACTCGGCCGTGGATCCGGCGAATCCCGGGCGCACGTATACCTACAACAGCTTCGATTGCCTCCGTATTCAGAACGGCAAGGTTCAGGAACATTGGGACGATGCGCAGAAGCAGGCGCCACGGCCGGCGAGGGGGAACTAATTCGATGAAACTCTCAAAAACAAGATTGTATTGCGCTGGTGCGTTAGTGGCGGGTTGCGCCGTCCTGTTTGCACAACCGACTCTGAAGCTCTCGGCGCAGGAGCAGAAGAACCTGGCGATCGCGACCCGGGAGCTGAAAGACATGCTGCAGTACAACCATCTGGAAATCGCCAATGAAACCATGGCGGACTCCTACATTCAGCACAATCCGAATGTCCCGAATGGCCGGGAAGGATTTTTGAAATTCTTCAGCTCGCTTCCAAACCGTCAGCCGGAGCCGATCAAGCCGGAGTGGAAGAATCCTCCGACCCTGACCATCACGAGCGGCCCGTACGTGTTCTTCATGTGGGACCGGAAGGCGAAAGACCCGGCCGATCCGTCGAAGGAATATACGTGGGACCACTTCGATATGGTTCGCGTGGAGAACGGCAAGATCCAGGAGCACTGGGACGAAGCGAGAAAAAATCCACCCGCCCCCGGCCGGTAAAATTGTGGGGCGGCCCCGGAGGTCCGCCCACAAACCTCAATTGCTAAGCTGACAGAAAACACCCTTTCTCCGTGAACCCCGTTCGTCCCGGATCAATCAAGGAGACACCGTGGAAGCCAGTCAAGACGCGGAACTCGTCCGGTACATCAATCTCAAACTGGCGGCGCTCGGACAGCCGACCAGCAAAAGCACCGCCGATCCCGAATTTATCGAGATCGCCGGCCCGCTGCTGCGCAACTACCACCAGAAGAATCAATTGCTGCGCGGTCGGCTTTGTCCCGTGGACGCGCGCGTTCAGGCTTTCCTCGACGACTATCTGAGCGGGCTTCTCCCTAACCACGCGCCCCGGCTGCCATCGCAAACTCTGGTGCTGGATCGCCCCGGCCTGGCGCGGGCGATGTCCCTTCCACCTTCCGGAGACAGCCTGAGTTCTCCTTATGTGCGGTCGTACCGGATACGTCAGGGGATCCTTCACAATCCCAAAAGCGACCGCCGCACAACCAAGGGAATTTTTCATATCGCCGAAGGAGGGCTGCCGATACCAGCGGACAAGATCGCGGTACCGAAGTGTGCCTTTGCTTCGTTGTTGGCGCGGGCGCTGACTCCTCCGGCGGATGTTCTGGAATTGCCGTTCACCACGGATCAGGATCAAAAGGTGCGTCTGTTCGTTACGTTGCTGCTGCGTCCTCTGGTGTGCCCGGCGACTGGAACCGATCCTGAAAGGTCGATGGAGATAAGGTTCTTCGCGCCGGCCAGTCTGGTGAGCAATCTGGATTTCGTAGAACGGATCTTCGGCAACGGCGGCGATCCCGATCTTCCCGAGAACGATTCCGCGCTCGACGTGATGCACTGGACCGGGCACACCGGCTGCGTTATTCTGGCGCCTCATTTGACAACCGTAAAAAAGAAAGATGTGGGCCTGCCGCACTACGATACCGCGACGGAAAGGCAGCGCCGCGACGGCATGTGCTGGCGGAACGAAGACGAGGTTTACAACGGCGGCACGCCCTTCAAACTGGCGGCGAGAGACCACCGCGGAATCATGGTGACGATCCTCGCCGACAACTACTACGGCTATTGCAAGAAAGAGGTCAAGACACAGATCAGCTACGCGGCGAACCTCTTCGGCATGTGCGAGGAAGAGCATGCCGGAGGCGCGCTGGCGTTTCCCGCCTACGTGCTGGGCCAGCAATTCCATGCCGGCCGTACTGTGCTGACGAAGCAGGTGACTTTCGAACAGGCCATGCACTGGCTCGGCGACCGCATCGAAGTGAAACCGGAGCGTTACGCCGTCGATCGGCAGTTTCCGGATATCTTCTATGTGCCTGAGAACGCCGATTTCAGCGTGCTGGAAGGCACTATCAGATGGCTTCGTCCCAACGGCGAGCCGCACAAACTCACTCTGCGCGGGGACCAGGCTTATGTGCTGCCCTGGGGCACCAAGATCCGTCTGGAAAAGCAAATCGACGGAACGGTTTGGCGTCTGGTGGCTTCGCGCGCCGATGGAATCCTGTGCCACAAACCATGCACGGTGTCCGGCGGCGGCAAATCGGAAATATCCAAGTCCATCGGCACAATCATGCTGAAAGGCCCGGTCTTCGTTAGCGATTTTCAGCGCGATACGGAACAGGTGGCCGAGATTCTCGCCAAAGATTTTTCCACTATCTACAGGCGGCCGGACCTGGCGCCGAAGGGGAACCGCGCGCATCGTCCGATTCTGAGTCCGGAGCGATCGCTCGGCTCTGTGATCAAACTGATGACGCCCTCGCCGGATTACACGGACCAATACAACCAATGGCTCGCGACGATTCCGCAATCGGTCCGGCAACTGCTCATTACGCTGAAGCGCTACTACCAGCCGGAGTGGGGCGATGATTGGCGGCAGCACTTCAGTGTCGACCGGATTAATGGTTTACCGGGAAACGAACTGAAGTTCCGGGATCAGAAGCTGCTCGGGAACTATCTGCGGATGGGGTTCGATCCGGACGGCTCGTGGCGCATCTTCAAGCTGCGGCCGGATTTCAACCCTGCGGACAAAGTGCAGTTCGAGGACGACATCACGGCGTCGGTCGTATTGCCGCGCGAGAGCCTGAATAACCTCGATCCCGAATACAGGAATGACAGTGTCAAGCTTGTCGCCAATTGCGAAACGCTGCTCTTCCAGCGCCCCGACGAAGCCATCCACCGCGGATTCGATAAGGATGCCGAAGCCGACATCGCGTCCGCCGGTATTTTTATTTCGAACTTCGAACCGCTCACGGCGCGGGATGTGCAGGCGCTCACGGACGAGGTGGTTGAATTCGACAAATACACGCCTCCCATGAAGCGGCTGCTGAGCGATTTCCTGTCGAACGGCAATGGAAATTCCGGCTTCGTCGTTTCGTCGGCGCATCCGCGCATAGTGGATGGCAGCCCGTCGAAGAATCCTCGCTATCTGCAGAGGCGGCCCGATCTGACGGACCCGCGAAGCACGTATCTCGCTGAGATCGGCACCCGGCTCGCCCGCGAAATCCCTTCAGACGCTCGGGTGCATTTCCCCGTTAACGCGGTGCTGTCCGGCAGGCGCAATAATCCGGCCGACCACAAGTCGGGGATTCCTCCGCTGGCGGTTTACAGTCCGATCCACTATCAGGAACTGCCCGAACTGTTCATGGACCTGATCTGCAGCCTGACGGGCAAGTCGCCGGCGACCACGGGATTCGGTAGCGAGGGCGCACTGACAAAAGGTCCGTTCAACGCCCTGCTGCCGGTGATCGATGTGAACAACGCGCTCGTATCGGCGATCCTCACCGGCAATTCCGGTTTCACCACCGCTGCCGGATACATCGGCCCGAAATACAAAGTGGAGCACGACAACAGCATCCTGGTGCCGGAGCTCTGGTGCCGGATGAGGGTTGCCGAGCGCGACCCGAGGTTTCTGATCGACAACGGCTTTCTGGAAAAGGTGGACGATTTCGAATTCGAGGGGCGTGAAGTGCTGGCGAGCCGTCTGGGATATCGCATCACCGCGGCCTTCGTGGACCGGTTCCTGGGACGGATCTTCGAAATACCGGGGAGCGTTTTCCCGCTGGAGATGCTGCGGCCGGAAAAACAGAACCTTGCGGATTTCGCGGAAGGCGTGAATGCGATCGTGGCTGCGCAGCGCGCGGTCGCAAAGGACTACTTCGAGGACGGCAGCATCGAATTGGCGTGTCCTCCCGTCAAGGCACTGCTGCACATCATGGCGCGTGGGGAGTTTGAGGGTAAATGCGCCGACGATCCGCGGATTCGGGCGCTCTTCACCCGCGAATACCTGCTGACGAGTGACTGGTATCGTGACCGCCTGCATACGCAACAAGCTCTGGACACTGCGCTCTGGATGAGACATCGGGATGCCATCGAGAAATTTGCGGCCGATGGTTTGCCCGCGCCGGATATCGATTTGCAGGGCCGGCTTGCGGTTGCCCTGAAGCATTTGAGGTATGTTAAGAGCGACGCTTACCCGCGGGAGTTGGTGGGTACAATCGGAGCGGACCCGTCCATCATATGGAAGATCGCACAATACGGCCCAGCATGAAGACGGTCTGGGCAGCTTATGGGGTGGCGATTGTCGTCATCCTGGCAGGCGTCTGGGCTTACTTCAAATTTGAGCCCGACTGGCCGCCGTGGGCACCGGCAATTCTGCTCATAGTGTTGCTGCCTCCGATCAGGATGCATCTGAAACGAAGGATGATCACGCTGCGTTTTCACGACGATCATCTGACGCTGGAGACAGGCTTCCTGTCACGTACGCGGCGAACTGTCGATATGGCGAAGATTCAGGATGTCACGGTCCGGCAAACGCTGGGGCAGCGCCTTCTCGGCGTCGGAGATCTGATGCTTGAGAGTGCGGGCGAGAGCGGCGCGATGGCAATCGCGAATGTGGACAGTCCCCGTGAGATCGCGGATCAGATCCTCGCGAGCTCGAAGCGATCGCCCGGCGCCACGCGGTCCGGCCTGTAGCGAATCACCCAGAAAATCCGCCAAATACCTGTAAGGATTTGTGGTGCTGGCGGTCTTTGCCGCCGGCGTGGGTTTTGTGTCCTCCCCGTATAACGCCGGCGGCAAGGACCGCCAGCGCCACCAGGCAGGACGCGGTCGCGTATGATGAAACCGACATGAGAACTCGTTGTGCTTTTCTTCTAAGCGCGGCCAGCCTTTTTGCCCAGAGTCCCAAACCTCCAAATGCAATCGCCGATTGGCCGATGTACAACCGCGACTCCGCCAACACGCGTTATTCTCCACTCAAACAAATCGACACTGCGAATGTCGTGAAACTGACGCAAGCCTGGACCTTCACGACTGCGACGCCCGCAACTGCACCAGCAACGCCCGCGCCAGCCGGACCGGGACGCGGCGGCCCCGGGATCGGCGCTGAAGTCACGCCGATCGTCGTCAACGGCATCATGTACGTGCCCGCCGGAAACCTGGTCGTCGCTGTCGACGCGGATGCCGGTAAGGAAGTCTGGCGCTACCAATTGTCCCGCGGGCAGGCATCGACGCGGGGTGTTTCGTACTGGCCAGGCGATAAGGACAATCCGCCGCGAATCATCTTCACTGCCGGAAATAGTCTTGTCGCGCTGAATGCGAACACGGGCAAGCTTGATCCGGGTTTCGGCAAAGAAGGCATGGTCGACATGGTGATCGGGTATGGCGGTGTGCCGACGATCTTCCGGAACCTGGTCATGGTCGGCGCGAATTCCCTCGAGAATCCCGTCGGCCCGTACGCCAACGAGCGTGCGTTCGATGCCCGTACCGGCGCAAAACTGTGGGAGTTCCAAAACGTTGCACTGCCAGGTCAGATCGGTCACGAAACCTGGCTGGACACTCCCGATGGAAAACCAAGCTGGAAGGACCGGGCCGGGACCAACGTATGGGGGTTTCAGATGACGGTGGACGAGCAGCGCGGCATTCTGTACATTCCGATCGACGGCCCAGCATCGAATTACTACGGCGGCGACCGCCCGGGCGCAAACCTTTACGGGAATTCGGTCGTTGCGGTAGATGCCGAAACCGGAAAGTACAAGTGGCACTTCCAGACTGTGCATCACGATCTTTGGGACTACGATAATCCGCCTGCGCCCGTGTTGATGGACGTCACGGTCAAAGAAGGCCCTATGAAAGGCCAGCGTAAAGGAAAGCCCGTGCCGGTTCTCGCCCAGATCGGCAAGACGGGCTGGATGTATATTCTCGATCGTGAGACCGGCAAGCCCGTGTTCGGCGTCGAAGAAAAGCCCGTGGCGCAGGGCGATGTTCCGGGCGAGTGGTATTCGCCCACGCAACCGATTCCGGTGAAGCCGCCGCATCTCGGCAAGATCGATTTCAAACCGGAAGACCTGGTGACAGCCGACGACACCACGCCGGAGCATGCGAAAGCGTGCCGGGAGCTCTACGATCGCTCCGGAGGCTTCTACAACGCGGGCGCTTTTACGCCTTTCCTATTTCACGAAGAAGGAAAGCCGCCGCGATCGACGATCATTTTCCCCGGCGCAACTGGTGGGACCGACTGGGGCGGTCCGGCGGTCGATCCTAAAGAAGGATACGTCTTCGCCTACGTGCAGAATATGGCCCAGATCGGCTGGACCGAGAAGAAGGTAGCGGGTCGTAATTACTCTTTTGACGAGAACGGATCCAAGTTGGAGTACACTCGCGCGAGCGTAGACGGCGGCGGGCCGTTCTTCACGTTCAGCGCTCAAGTGAAGGACGCCGAGGGCAAAACGATAGGGACATGGCCGTGTCAGAAACCACCATGGGGACAGCTGTACGCGGTCGATGCCAAAACCGGCAACTTCGCATGGTCGGTGCCGATCGGCATCACGCCGCAGCTGCCGCCCGGAAAGCAGAACACGGGACGCTCGGGAAGCTCCTTTGCGGGACCGACGGCGACGGCGGGCGGCCTGGTGTTCATTGGGTCGGTGCCCGACAACCGGTTCCGCGCGCTCGATTCGAAAACCGGAAAGGAACTCTGGACGTTCGATCTGGGAGCGCAGGGCAATGCGAACCCCATGGTGTTTCAGGGCAAGAACGGCAAAGAGTACGTGGCGATCGTGGCCGGCAGAACCGTCCACACGTTTGCGCTGCCGTAGATCTGCAAAACGGGGACTGCGCGCGAATTTCGCCGCACTTGCGAAACCTCGGGCCTGTCCCCCTTTTGCCCTGTAGAAATGCCGAAGCTCTCCGATTTTGACTACGCACTGCCCGAAGATCTGATTGCCCAGGAACCGCCCGCCGAACGCGACGGTGCGCGAATGCTCGTAGTACATCGGAGCGAGCAACGATTCGAAGACCGGCAGTTTCGGGAGTTCCCTTCTTTTCTGCGCGAGGGCGATTGCGTTGTCCTGAACGATTCGCGCGTGCTCCCGTCGCGGCTTTTCGCCGGCAAATCAGAGATGCTGCTTCTTGAGCCGGTATCTGGAGACGCGCGCGAATGGAAGGCCTTAGTTCGTCCGGGCCGCAAAATCCGACCGGGCGACATCATTCGCTTCGACGATCGCTTTTCAGCCGAGATCATCGCGAGCGGCGAACGCGGCGAACGCACCGTCCGATTCCTGGGCGACGAAGATGTCTACGCGGCGATCGATCGTCTCGGCCACATGCCATTGCCGCCGTACATTAAACGCAGCGACAGCCCGGCGGACCGCGACCGCTATCAGACCGTCTTCGCCCGCGAACGAGGCTCTGTCGCCGCTCCCACCGCGGGCCTGCATTTCACAAAGGAAGTTCTCGAACACGTGGAACATATCGCCCGAATCACGCTCCACGTCGGGCTCGGGACGTTTCAACCCATCGAGCGCGAAGACTTCGAAAATCACCAACTCCATTTCGAACGCTATTCGATACCGGAGGCCACATGGAGGGAAATCAAATCCGCGCGCCGAGTACTCGCAGTCGGTACCACGAGCGTCCGCACTCTCGAATCCGCGGCAGTCAGCGGAGCAACGTCCGGGTCCACGAATCTATTCATTTACCCAGGCTACGAGTTCCGCAGCACCGGAGCGATGTTGACCAACTTCCATCTTCCGCGGACCAGCCTCCTCCTTCTGGTCTGCGCGTTCGCGGGCACGGAACTGACGCTCGCGGCGTACCGGCACGCGGTTGCCGAGCGGTACCGCTTCTTCTCCTATGGCGACTGCATGCTGATTGTTTGATGGAGATGCGGCTACCAGCCGCGTCTATTTAACCCAAAAGAACGGGGCCAAAAGCACTTCCCGCCAACGACCTGATCCTCGAACCAGATTCATGGTACTATCGACTCTTCCCAGACCAAAGAACGCACTTCCGTGCCGTCCAATTCAGACGTATCGAGCCTCATCCCGCTCATCTACGATGCGGCTGAGGACGCTGCGCTCTGGCCGAGCGTTCTCAACCAAATCGGGCAGTGTTTGAGGGCGGTAGGAAAAGTTGTCTCGATCGATGACCCGCGCGAGGGCAGGAATAATATGGCTGTTGCTGTCGATATCGATCCTGTATATCAGCGTTTGTACGACGAATATTACGAGTCGATTAATCTTCATATACAGCGAGCCCGCCCGCTGCTGATGCCCGGCCGCGTTATCGCCACGCACCAGTTTTGCTCCGATGAAGAAACGCTTTGTTCAGAGTATTACCATGAGTTTCTCCGCCCGCAGCAAGACTGGTTCTACGTTGTTGGCGGCTGTGTTGCCAGGGACCAATCCCTGTTGTCGGTCGTCAATTTCATCCGTGGACGCAGGGCTGGACATTTCACCGACCGAGAGATCAAACTGCTCGAGAGCCTCATGCCACACCTCCGGCGCGCCGCGCGGTTGCATCAGGTGTTTGCCCAGCACCAAAACGTAGAGGCATGCCTCGAAATTCTGCCAGTCGCGGCTCTATTCGTCACGGAACTCGGGTATGTCCAATTTGCCAATCAGGCGGCGCGCGGGATTCTTCGGATGAACGATGGCATTGGCATCGACGGTCAGGGCTGCCTCACAAGCGCCAACTGGAGGCTCCGGGATATTATTACGGCTGCATGTCACGCGGCGGCAGGGAGCGGAATGGCGGCTGGCGGATCTCTTTTGATTGGCCGTAACTCCGGCAAGCGCCCTTATGCGGTTTCAGTGAGCCCGATTCGTCGCGCCGACTTGTTCTCCGCGGACCACCGCCCGGGCGCCGTTGTTTTCGTCAACGACCCCGAGACGCGACGTGAGCCCATGGCCGAGGCCTTGCGGCGGTTTTACGGGATGACTCCCGCGGAAGCCCGTCTTGCGAGTCTCCTGGCCGATGGAAAAGACTTGAGCGAAGCGTGCGCGGAAATGAGTATTCGCCGGACGACGGCGCGGACCCATTTGCGGCGGCTAAGTGAGAAGATCGGCGCGAAGCGGCAAGCCGAGGTCGTGTCTGTCATCCTGAGGACAGTCGGGCCGACGGTCTAAGGCTGTCACGGCTGCGGAAAAGCGCAGGCGTCATCCGTTTGGATGACGACAAGCTGGCGTCACCCGTGATAAAGTTCCATCGCTACGCCAAAGTAAGGAGGAAGATCATGTTCCAGGAATTTCGCGCGGAGTTGGATGTCCAGCGCGCGCGCAGGAGCCGCTCAAGCCGGTTTGGGGCCGTCGGGTTTTTGCTGCTGCTCGCCGGCGGATCGACGGCGCATGCCAGCACGATCTACGGGGTCGTCTCTACTGTCGAAGTCGCGAGCGGCAACGGGCCTTCCACGTTCCCAAACCAGATCGTGGACTTCAATAACGGCGGAAATCCAGTACCGGTGACAAGCTACACCTCTCCCGTGTTGACCGCATCGGGCTCGTATACGTTCGAAGGGAGCACGGTTTCTGGCAACGCCACGTCGTGGGCCACAATTGAGGATTCAAATAACCAGCCGAATATTCACGGGTATGCGACCGCTGCTATTTCGGGAGTCTGTCAGCACTGCGGCGCTGCAACCGAGAATGCCGGACTCTTTAGTGTTGATTTTTATGACGTGGCTAGCATTGGTGGTTTACCGAGCGGAACGCCGGTGAGTTTCCTGATCACGGCGGTGTTGAACAGCTCCATCAGCGGTCCGTCGGGGGAGACTTACGCATACTCAGACTTCGACTTTCTGTCAAAAGCAGATGTTACTGCGACCAACACAGACGGCGCCTCAAATGGATTGATCAGCCAGTCGGCCGTCGTGCAAACCACCTCTGGCGCAAACCTGTCCTTCGTAGCCTCGCTTTACGGCATCGCCTCAGTCAATGACCTTACTGAATCTGAATCGGCCACCGTGGATGCGTCGGACACCGCCAATTTCTACATTGATGTTCTCACCCCGGGAGCGAGCTACACAACGGCCAGCGGGCTAAGCTATACGGCGGTAGCCCCGGAGCCGGCAAGTCTCGGCCTCGCCGGTGGGGCTCTCCTGGTGTTATGGGCCGGAATGCGAATTCGGAAACGTCGAAACCGTGCCGCCGTGAACGGTGAGGAGCGACGCGACGCGCGCAACGAACCCGCAAGTCTTCCATAAGGCGCGAAGCGGCAAGCCGAGGCCGTGTCTGTGATCCTGAGAACAGCCGGACCGATAGTCTAAGCTGTCCAGCTACGGAAAAGCGCAGGGGTCAACCGTTTGGATCACGACAAGATGGCGCGACCCGTGATAACTTCTATCGGTCATGTTGCAGGAATTTCGCGCGGAGTTGGATGTCCAGCGCGCGCGCAAGAGCCGCTCAAGCCGGTCTGAGGCCGTCAGTTTTTGCTGCCGATTGACAACGTTCGGGGCGAATCGCTAAAGTCGGACTCGGAACGAGTACCCTACAACTACAGCGATTGCGCCCGCTTCTTAACGCCGGGAGAGAGAAAATGGTCGGCGAGCTGGATCTGGTCCGGCGGGGGGGGCTTCGAGGAGCGGAATCGCTGGGCCAAACAACGCGACTAGTAGCCTCATCTCCCGCGAGCTAAAATGAAACTTCCACTACAATGACCCTCGAAGAATTGGAACGCGAATATTCGCCGCTGCGGGAACAGGCATCTGCCGTGCGGAGCTATCTTTGACGCATCCAACAAGCAAAAAGAACTAGCCGGCACCGAAGAACAAATCTCCTCTCCCGACTTCTGGTCCCAGCCCGAAAAAAGCCAGAAGGTCATGCAGGATCGCAAGCGTCTCGAAGAAGCCATCGACAGCGACAAGCAGATCTCCGGCATGACCGACGATCTCGACACGCTCTTCGAACTCGCCCGCGAAGGCGAAACCGTCAACGGCGATATCGAGCGCGAACTGAAGCGCTACTCGGAGGTTCTCGGCAAACTTGAAACCGGCATGCTGCTCTCGGGTGAAAACGACGAGCGCGATGCGATCGTCACCATCCATCCCGGCGCGGGAGGCACCGAATCGCAGGACTGGGCCGAAATGCTGCTCCGCATGTACCTCCGCTGGGCCGAGCGCAACGGTTTCAAGACCGTGTTGACGGACCGTCTCGAAGGCGAAGGAGCCGGCATCAAATCGGCGACGTTCGAGGTCAACGGACCGAACGCTTATGGAATGCTGCAGTCGGAAATCGGCGTCCATCGCCTGGTGCGCATCTCGCCGTTCGACTCGGCCGCGCGCCGACACACGTCGTTCGCGTCGGTATTCGTCTTCCCGCAAATCGACGACGAGATCAAAATCGATATCAAGCTGGACGATCTCCGGATCGACACCTTCCGCTCCGGTGGCGCGGGCGGCCAGCACGTTAATATGACGGATTCCGCGGTCCGCATCACGCATTTTCCCACCGGTATCGTCGTGCAATGCCAGAATGAGCGATCGCAGCACAAGAACCGCGACACCGCGATGAAGCAGTTGCGCGCGCGCCTTTACGAATTCGAGCTGGAGAAGAAACGCGAAGAGACGCGGAAGACTGAGGCTTCCAAGCTCGAGATCAATTTCGGCAGCCAGATTCGCAGTTACGTGCTGGCTCCTTACCGGATGATCAAGGATCATCGGACCAAGCTCTCGGTTGGCGACGTGGATCGCGTGCTGGATGGAGATCTCGAACCGCTCATCCACGCTTATCTGGTCTGGCACAAAACCGGCAAGACCGCGGGCGAAGCCGCCGACATCCCTGATTAGATCGTGCCCAAACAGAGCATATCGATTCCCCGTGGCGCGCGCACTCGTGCGTGCCGCGTCGGCACTCGTGCCGACGCTTGTCTTCGCGACGTTGAGGTTTGGGCGTGAATGATATAGAAAAAGCCGCCGCTCTTCTGCGCGCCGGACGCCTCGTCGCCTTCCCCACCGAAACCGTCTACGGGCTCGGCGCGAATGCTCTGGACGAAGCCGCCGTCCGCCGCATCTTCGAAGCCAAAGGCCGCCCGAATTCAAGTCCTCTCATTGTGCATGTGTCCTCGATTGAAATGGCCCGCGAACTGGCGAACGAATGGCCTGAGAAAGCGGAAAGCCTCGCAAAGCGTTTCTGGCCCGGTCCTCTCACAATCGTCGTGTCCAAAAACTCCCGCGTTCCGGACCTTGTCACAGCGGGACTGCCGAGCGTAGGCCTTCGAATCCCGGCGCATCCCATGGCGCGAGCATTAATCGAAGCCGCGCAAACCCCAATCGCCGCGCCAAGCGCAAACCGATTCACCGAGCTCTCGCCAACCACCGCGGAGAATGTCCCGGAGGGCTTGGCAGATTTCGTCCTCAATGGCGGCCCGTGCACAGTAGGGATAGAAAGCACGGTCATCTCGCTCACCGGACCCGGCCCGCGAATACTGCGGCCGGGCATGATCACCCAACCCCAAATCGAACAAGTGATCGGACCAGTGGAACTCGGCGGCGGCGCAGAATCGCCAGGTCAGCATCCGCGCCACTACAGCCCGCGAACGCCAATCATACTCGGCTATCCTCCAACAGAAGGCCGTGGCCGCCATCTCAGTCTCGCGAGAATGCCCCACGATGCCTCCTCATATGCCGAGCACCTCTACCGCGTTCTTCACGATCTCGACCAGCAGGGCTACGATTGGATCTCGATCGAACTCCCGCCCGACACGCCCCAGTGGGCCGGCATCCGCGACCGCCTGACCCGCGCCGCCAACCGCGATTAGCGTTCGCACTCGCCACGCAGCTTCTCCAGAAACAATTCCCCCGATTCCCCCAGTCTCCCCTCCAACCGCACCGTGCAATCGCAGTCCTCGCAAGCCCACGGTTCCGATCCATTCTGATCCCGGCACTTTCGCCGATCGTGCGCATCCTGCACCCGCGTCAAATCGAAATACTTCTCCCAGTACGGCCGCTCTTCCTGCAAAGGCGTCGGACAATAACAAACCTCGACCCATCGCGCGAGGCCATCGGAACCAATCCGCGCATCGCCCATGTTGCGCAGGTATTCGCTCCCGGCAACCGAGCCCCGCCCCAGCGTTCCGTCGTCGATGGCGCGAAGCAGCGCATTCTCACGCCCCGGCCTGACTCGTGCTCTCACGAGATATCTCACTGTGCTTTCATGTTATGAGAAGAGCCCACGCCATGTCACCCGGACTACAGTCGGAGTTGATTGTTCGCAAAGCTAATCCCGAGGACGCTTCCATTTGCGGGCAGATCTGCTTCAACGCATTCAGCGGCATCAATCGAAGGCACGGCTTCGAGCCCGATTTCCCAAGCCCCGAGGTCACCACCGGCTTGCTTTCCACTATGTTTTCACATCCCGATTTCTTCTGCGTGGTGTCTGAAAACGCAGGCCGCGTCGTGGGCAGCAATTGTCTCGACGAACGCGCCATCATCGCAGGTGTCGGCCCGATTACGGTCGATCCCGAACGGCAGAACCGCGGCGCTGGCCGGAAGCTCATGCAGGCCGTGATGGATCGATCCCGTGAACGTGGCGTCGCCGGTGTCCGGCTGGTCCAGGCCGCTTTTCACAACCGCTCGCTTTCTCTTTATGCCGGCCTCGGTTTCGAAGTTCGGGAACCGCTCTCGTGCATGCAGGGACGAACGCTCCAACGCCTCGTACCAGGCTGCGTTGTGCGGCCGGCACGAACGGACGATGTGGAAAGCTGCAGCGTCTTATCCCGGCAGGTCCACGGCTTCGACCGCAGCCGGGAACTGGTGGAAGCCGTTCAGCATGGCACCGCCAGGGTAGTCGAGCGCGAAAACAGGATCACGGGCTATGCCTCCGCGCTCGCATTCTCCGGGCATGCCACTGCCGAAACGAACCTGGATTTGATGGCCCTGATCGCCTCAGAGGATTCTTTCGGGGGATCCGGAATCCTGGTGCCGTCGCGGAACAGCGCCCTGTTCCAATGGTGCCTCGCAAATGGACTGAAGGTGATGCAGCCCATGACGCTCATGAGCGTGGGCCTTTACAACGATCCCGCCGGCGCATGGTTGCCATCCATACTGTTTTAAATTCAGGCCTTTTGATATACTTCCGCCGATGCGCAAAGCTACCATCCTCCGTCTCTCAGCCGTAGTCCTTCTCGCCGGAGGCCTCTGGCTGGCCCACACCCAGCAGGGTGGCCCGTCGCCGTCCAAGCTCGACCTCGTCAAGATCAAGGACGATCTCTACGTCATCCACAACGACTATGTGCCCGGCAATTCAACCGCGCTCATCACCAACGACGGCGTCATTCTTGTCGATGACAAATTCGAGACGGACTATGAGGGCATCCTGGCCCAACTGAAGAAAGTGACCAGCAAGCCGGTGAAGTACGTCATCAACACGCATCATCACGGCGACCACAGCGGCAGTAACGCGAAAATGCAGCAGATGGATGTTCAGATCGTGGCTTCCCAACACGCGCGCGAGAATATGGTGGACGGAAAACAGCCAGGCCTTCCCAACGTGGTGTTCGATCATCACGCGCAGGTTTACCTCGGTGGCAAGTACGCCGAGCTTTACTACTTCGGCCGTGCGCATACCAACGGGGATATCGTGGTGCTGTTCCCCACGCAACGCACTCTGGCCGCGGGCGACATGTTCACCTTCGGGCAGGACGTGCCCGAGTTGATCGACTATTCGGGCGGCGGCAGCGGTAAAGAATGGACCAGCACGCTCGATTCGGCGTTACTGCTGCCCTTCGACACGGTTGTTCCCGGCCACGGCCCGGTCACCACGAAAGCGGAGATGACGAAGTTCCGCGCATCCACAGTCACGCTGCGGAATCGCGTCCACGAAATGGTCGGACAGAAAAAGTCGCGAGACGAAGTCGCGGCGATGTTAAAGAAGGAATTTCACTTCGCACAATTGCACCTCGACCGCAGCCTGGACGGCCTGATGGTCGAAATGCAGTAAATCTTGTGGCGCGCGCACTCTTGCGTACCGCGTCGACACTCTTGGCGACGCTTGCCTGCTGCTAATCCTTGTCCTTAATCTCGCCGTTCATCAGCAGCACTTCGCCGCTCGGACGTGTGGCGCGTATCCACATCCCGCCCTTCTCGCCGTTCTTCATCGGCCGCACGGTAATGGTCAGCTTGTCGCCCGGCTTGAGGGTGGTTCGCGTCCAGCCGCGCCGGTTCAGGAAATTGGGGCTCATACCTTCCACGCCCCACGTATCCACGCCGCCCTGCTCGTTCGGCACGTCGAGCCAGACCCAAGTGTGCGGGTTGCTGTAATCGAACTTCTTCACCGTGCCGGTGATCTCTTTTTGCTGGGACGCGTCAAAAGCCGCAGCCGAATGGTGTGCTAACGCAAGGCTGGTTCCGCCCGCAATCAGACTCACGATCATGAGTCCCCTTACAGCCGCCTGCATCATTCTGTTCTTCATATTTACCTTTCACTTTATCTTACTTCGGAGAAGCCTGGGGATTGGCGAGCCTGATTCCCGCCTTACCCGAGTCGTCGACAAAATTCCGGTTGTTTTCCTCGCAGACATATTCTGCAATGGTCCAGGCGCGGTGCCGTTTAAATATCCTGTTGCCCATCGAGTACTGCTGGGTCAGAGCCAACGGGTCGAGAATCGTGGTCTCGACATTCAATGTTTCCGGATCGGCGAGCTTGAATCGCTCCACGATCTTCATCTTTTCGCTGTAAGGAAAATTGAGGCCGCGCGGCACCGGCTCGAATCCCATCGTTTCCACCACCAGCGTGTCGCCGTCCCAGTGGCCTATTGAAGTGCCGTCAAAGCTCGGATCCGGCTCGTCGGGCATCGACCGGCCGTCGGTATAAATGTGCCGCACCTGCGTGTAAGCCTCGATCACGACGGTCACCAGACCCGGCGTCATCAGAACCTCGATCGGATAAGGCTGGTTCATGATGGCTGGCATGCCGGGCGGCAGACAGTTGGCGGATGGATTGTCCTCGGTCCTGCCGGCTAGGCGCGCCTGTTCCTGCGCTTTGGCTGCGTATTCAGGAGTGAGTGCCGGCGCTGGCGCCGCACCTCGTCCACGAGCTGCCCGGCCAGGAGCTCCGGGAGTAGCGGCAGCTCCGGGGGCGCCGGCGGCACCGCCGGGGCCAACGGGAGCGCCACCACGTCCCGCCGCGCGCCCTCCCCCTCCCATTGCAACTTCCCAGACGCCGGTGAAGTCCGGCAGCTTCCCGAGCGCCGCCCAGTCGGCCGGAGTGGGAGCCTTATGCGCGGGCTTCGGAGCGGACGTGGACTGGCCTGGTGTGGACTGGCCGAATACCATCGCGGCAGCTGCGGCGAGTCCAAAAACGATGTTGCGGGTGCGCGGCATTTTTATAACCCTCCTGAACATTATAATGACAGCGGTAATTATGCCACCTCTCACCCAACTAAGCGAGGAGGAAACTCTTTTCCAGGCCTCGGTACGCCGCTTCGCCCGTGAGCGCGTGGCTCCGCACGTGCGGGCTATGGACGAGGCGGGCGTCTTCCTCAAAGACCTGTTGCGCGAATTCTTCGAGCTCGGCTTGATGGCCATCGAAGTCCCCGAGGAATTCGGCGGCCAGGGCGGTACCTTTTTTCAATCCATTCTGGCGATCGAGGAACTGGCTCGCGTCGATCCGTCGGCCGCCGTGATCGTGGACGTTCAGAATACTCTCTTCCACAATGCGATTCTGCGATGGGCAAGCGATGAACAGAAGCGCCGCTGGCTGCCTCGCGCGGCGAAAGATACAGTGGCGAGCTACGCGCTCTCGGAAGCCGGCTCCGGCTCGGACGCGTTCGCTCTTGCCACACGCGCGATTCGTGAGGGCGACGGCTTTCGTCTCACCGGACGCAAGCTTTGGATCACGAACGCGGCCGAAGCGGGCTTCTTTCTCCTGTTCGCCAACGTGAATCCGGAGCAGGGTTATAAAGGCATCACCGCTTTTCTTGTGGAGCGCGATTTCCCGGGATTCCAAGTCGGCAAAAAAGAAGACAAGCTGGGAATCCGCGCTTCCTCAACCTGCGAGCTGATTCTGGATGGTTGCAATGTGCCCATGTGCAACGTCGTGGGCGACGCAGGTAAAGGATATAAAGTCGCGATAGAAACGCTGAACGAAGGGCGGATCGGCATCGGCGCGCAGATGCTGGGGCTGGCGCAGGGCGCCCTCGATCACGCGCTCGCCTACGCGCAGCAGCGAAAGCAGTTCGGCAGCCCCATCGCTGAATTCCAGGGTGTCCAGTTCGAGCTGGCGGAAATGGCCGTGGATGTCGAGGCCACGCGTCTTATGGTCTACAACGCCGCGCGGCTGCATGACGCGGGCCGCCCATTTCTGACCGAAGCCGCCATGTGCAAATACTTCGCATCGCAGGTAGCCGAGCGGGTGGCGTCGCACTCAGTCGAAGTCCTGGGCGGCGTCGGATTCACAAAGGACTACCCCGTGGAGAAGTTGTACCGCGACGCCAAAATCGGGCGCATCTACGAGGGCACCAGCAACATGCAAAAAATGACCATCGCCAAACAGCTCCTCGGAAAGCGCCCCTCATGACCCCCGTGGCGCGCGCACTCGTGCCGACACTTGTCCCCGGAGCCCTATGACCGGCCTGATGATGGATTACCCGCTGACGCTCACACACATCCTCGAGCGCTCCGCCAAAATCTATCCAAGCCGCGAAATCGCCAGCCGCCTCAATGACGGCTCAATGCACCGCTACACCTATCGCGATTTCCACCAGCGCGTCCACCGCCTCGCGCACGCCCTGGAAACTCTGGGCATGCAACCCGGCGACCGCATCGGCACACTCTGCTGGAACAGTTCAATCCATCTGGAACTCTATTTCGCAATTCCGTGCGCGGGCGCGGTGCTGCACACCCTCAACCTGCGGCTCTCCTCGGACCAGCTCGTCTGGATCATCAATCATGCCGAAGACAGCATCATCTTCGTCGACCCATCGCTGCTGCCGATTCTCGAGCCCATCCGCGACCAACTGAAAACAGTACGTCACATAGTAGTCCTCGACGACGACGGCTACGAAGCGCTTCTCAAAGCCGCGCCCACCACACCCTGCGCATGGCCGACGCTCGACGAGAACACCGCCGCCGCCATGTGCTACACCTCCGGAACGACGGGCCATCCCAAGGGAGTCCTCTACAGTCACCGTTCCCTGTTCCTGCACAGCTACGGAACCTGCATGGCTGACGCGTTCGCGTTAAGCGAGCGCGACAGCATTCTGCAGCTGATCCCCATGTTCCACGCCAATGGCTGGGGCATTCCCTATGCCGGGATCATGACCGGATCGCGCCTTGTGTTCTGCGGCCGCCATCTCCAACCCTCCGACATTGCGCTTCTTATTGAGACTGAGCGCACGACGTTCAGCGCCGGCGTTCCAACCCTGTGGATGACCCTCTACAGCTATCTCGAGTCGCACCCGCACGACATCTCCAGCATGCGCCTGGTGGTTGCGGCGGGCTCCGCGCTGCCGCGCCAATTCGTCGAGATGTACGAGAAGAAATATGGAGTCCACTTCATGCTGGGCTGGGGAATGACCGAGCTCACTCCGATCGGCACTCTCACTTCACTGCAGAGCCACCACGATTCGCTGCCCGATGAACAACGCCTCGATCTGATGGCGCGCCACGGAATCCCGCTGGCTGGCGTCGATATAAGAATCGTGGATGAACAAGGCGCGGAACTGCCGTGGGACGGAACCTCCATGGGCGATCTTCAGGCTCGCGGACCATGGGTTGCCAGCGGCTACTACAACGACTCGCGCAGCCTTGAGTCGTTTATGGATGGCTGGTTAAAGACCGGTGACGTCGCAACCATTGATGCCGAAGGTTACATCCAGATCATGGACCGCACCAAGGATATGGTGAAGAGCGGCGGCGAGTGGATCTCGAGCGTCGATCTCGAGAACGCCATCATGGCGCATCCCAAGGTGGCGGAAGCGGCAGTCGTCGGCGTGTTTCATCCCAAGTGGCAGGAGCGTCCGCTAGCCTGTGTCGTTGCGCTGCCTGAGCACCAGGACCACATCACGAAGCAGGAGATCCTGGATTTTCTCGCCCCGCGCGTGGCCAAGTGGTGGCTGCCGGATGACGTGGTGTTCATCGAGGCCGTCCCCAAGACGAGCGTCGGCAAATTCAACAAACGCGCCCTCCGCGAGCAGTTCAAGGATCACCCTCTAAGGTAGTCGCGGCTTCAGCCGCGTCGCAAAAATCAGTTCGCCGACGGTCTCTCGACATGCTCGATCGTAAATATCTCAACCGGCCCCTTCTGCGATTCGAGTTTCAACCCAAGCTGCTCCTCAAGCGCGGTGAACAGCGAGGGTCCGTCCCAATCCGCCGCGGGCGCGCCGAAACCATCCGGCACTCCCATCGCGCCGAACATCGCGACTTGGTTTTCATCCGGTTTCCATTCGAGCTTAATGTCGTACATCCCCATGAGACCGGTTTTATCGAGCACGGTACGGCCGAGAAAATCGGCAAGACTATTGGCGAGCGAGGCCATGGCAAGTCCCTGGGCCGTGAGTCGGCCGCGACGAATGATCGTGACCCGCGGCCGGCTACCGCCCTGCGGAATAGGAGCGCCGCTGAGGTCGACGATGTTTGGGTCCGACTCGTGGGCGGCCTGGATTTTCGGGCCGCTCTTCGCGACCACCAGCGCGTACATCGGCATTTCCCTGGCATCGCTCTTTATCGCCAGCCGGAATCGCTCCACGAGCAGGGATTGGAGCATCTGTGGAAACTGTTCCACGCTCACGGCGCCATCCGGCTTCGCCGCTATATCGAAACGATCCGAGCCGATCCATCCTGGTCCGCCCGAAATCTGGAAATCCTTGATGCGCCAGGCGTCCTGGATCAGCTTTTTCACCGTGATGTTGGAAATGGTGAATTGCCCGCCGGACTGGATGTTGGACATGTTGTAGAACAGCCGCTGGTCGGTCGAACTACTCGGCTTGATCGAGGCCACCTCGAAATGCCGGGCCGTCGGCGACAGTTGCGTTTGCGGAATCGCGATGCCACACGAAACTGCGGCCAGCAGGAGCGGCCTCTTGCCGAAGCTCAGGGCGTGGACGAGTCGGCCTCTCGCGTTATTGTTTTCGTATCTCATGCGCAATCTCGGGAGCGATACTCTCCACCTCCGCAAGGTCCCTCGGGTAGTAATTCAGGCCCCCCGATGCCTCCGCAAGTTGCCCCAGAGCGAGCCTGGCCGACGCTGCCCGGCTTGGTTCGTCTTCACCCGTCAACCCGATGCTGTAGATCCGGACACCGCTGTTCCTGACCTCGCTTAGCAACTGCTCCTGCCTTACCGTGCTGGCATTATCGTTGCCCTCTGTGACCAGGACGATGACCTTTCTGTCGTTATGAGCCGTCTGTTTCATTTGGTCGATTGACATTCGGATGGCGTTCCGCATAGCTTTGCCACCCCGCGATTCGATATGCGTGAGCGCCTCTTCCATTTCCCTGGTATCGCTGGTGAAATCTTCGCCGTGGGGAAGGCCGTTAAACGCCTCGTCGTTGAAATTTACGATGCAGACCTCGTCGCGGGGTTGGGACGCTCTCACCAAAGCAAGTGCCGCGGCCTTCACTCCTTCTCGCTTGTTAAGCATGCTGCCGCTGCTGTCGATAAGGATGCAGATCGTCATGGGCGGGTCCTCGCGTCGCGACGATATAAGAGGCGGAGTGAGCGGTGGCGCAGGCCTGCCGGGTTGATTCGCTTGCGCAATCAGCTTCACCGAGGATTTTTGTTCCGCCACTAACGCGTGCACCCAAACGATCGAAGCTCGATTTACCCGCGCAAGCTTAGCCGCCGCGGACAGATAGATCACCGGCAGGCTGCACGCAAAGAGCGTCATCCAGGCGAGCCGCCCGAACCGCTTCGGAACCGCAAACCTCGCTTCGAGAATTCGATTCACTCTTCGTATCGCCTTTGACTCAGCCATCGAGATGACTCGCCAATTCACAACGCCGCCGCCGGCCGCGGCCGCGCGGGCGATATCCACTAACGTTGCGGCATATTCTTCCCGGTCCTCCATCTCGGAGAGCGCAACATCGTCACAGGCTTCTTCTGCCAGCCGTGCGAGTTCCCTCTCCAACCACCAGGCCAGAGGATGAAACCAAAAGACGCAAACATTGATGTGTGAGGCAACGCGGATAAGCCCGTCCCGCCGCCGGATATGAGTTCTCTCATGCGCGAGAACGGCTCGAACCTTTACGGCGTCCCACTGCTTCCAGTCTCGTGGCAGAAAGATCCTCGCCCGGAAGCACCCGACCGAGCCCGGTGCCACGAATACGGCCGATTCGAAGATGCCGGGACCCAGCTCGGGGATGGGCCTGGCATCCCGCAGGATTCGGCGCAGACTCCATGACCCGAGCGCCATCCGCAGAAACAGCAGCATCGAGATCCCAAGGTATACGCCGACGAGCGTTTCGCTCGATGACACCCATCCGGCCTTCGGCTCTCTGTGCCTGTGACTCGCCGGCGGTACGGAGATTCGTGCCGATTCCACGACTGTCGGCCGCGTGGAAGATTGGATCGGAGCCGGCAGACTTGGCAGCGCCCTTATCGGGACTGTTGGAGCCAGCATCCCCAAAGGGATTTGCAGGAGCATGCCGGCGAGTACGACCGTCCACATCGCGTGCCGGGCGGCTGAGGATCGAACACGAAACAGCAACAACCCCACAAAAGCGGCCAGACCCAGGCCAAATGCGCGAATCGCGGCGCTGACCAGCTGCGGCACAAGATCAATCGGCATCCTGCTCCTTCCGCATGCGATCCTTTCGTCGCGCCAGTTTTTCCGCCAGACCCGCCAGACGCCGCAGCTCCCGATCGTCCAAAAGCTCGCGATCGACCATTCCGACAATCAACTGCTCCACCGACCCGCCGCAGAGCCGATCGATAATCTGCTGAACCGCGGTTACCGCCAGGTTCCGTGGTGGTTCGGAAACCCGATATACATTCGTCCGCCCCTCCACATGATGCTTGATATAGCCCTTTTCCTCCAGCCGCTGGAGAATCGTCCGCGCGGTGGAGTCCTTCATGGGATGGCGCTCCGCCAAAGCTTCGCGCACATCCTCGGCGGTACTTTCAGAGCGCTTCCACAATGCGTCCATCACCAAATGTTCCAGCTCGGAGAGCGGCTTGCGGGGCTTTTTCGCGCTAAACATTGTAGCGCTACACAGTGTAGCGCAAACGAAAGCCGTCCGTCAAGGTATATGCGGCTTCAGCCGCGTTGCTTCCGGCGACCCTGGAAGCGCGGTTCCGTTCGTCGCCGCTCACGTGACTTTTCCGAACCGTGACGGTTACGGAGCGGCAACGAGATGCCACCTTCGACCAGACTATTCAACCATCGACCGGCTACATCCTTGTAGTTGGTAAACCCTTCGCCGTTAACCAGTGAGCGACACGCGGTCCACGTTCCAGAAATGCGCTTTCCCGTGCCAACTCCCGGGTTTGCCGAGGATCGTTCAGGAATCCGGCCAGTCACATCCGCGAATAGGGGGTAAATCGCACGCCCCGCGCGGCAACTTATGATCCGTTGAGGCCAATGGAGAGTTAAATGCTGTATACCGCGTCATGAATGACGACTTTCTCAGTCGGCTCAGGAAAATCTCTGCTGATGTACTGCCAGGCGCCGTTCGACAAGGGAATGCAGGAGAGAACTACTACGTGTTCGAGATGATCGACAACCAGGGTGCGAAAACTACTTTGCCGCCCATTTGGCTCAACCCGGACGCGACAGATGGACAGATCCGCGAAAAACTGGCGAGGACTCTCGAAGAGTCGCTTCATCCCGAGACTATGCCCGACGATGCGTCGGTTCCCACGCTTAAAACCGAGGGGCGGCGCTAATGAGCCCGACGCCCGGCGAAGATCCGGAGCCGAAGTTGCCCCCTCCCGACCCCGATCCGGATATCCCTGGGCCCGCTCCGCTGCCAAGTCCCGATGAACCCGGCCCCGACGTGTTCCCGCAAATCGATCCCGGCAGGCCTCAGCCTGCGTTCTGAGTTTCGTGGCCACACCGGGGGCGGATTAAAAGACTCGGCCGGCGTTGGTGATCCGGAACGACATCGGCAGCCAGTAGATCCCGATTACCATCGTCGCGGCGATTACGAGAAAAGGAGCCGGTTAATCTTTTGCGCCTGCGCGCGTTTTTCGTCTAATTCGCCGGCGGCTTCTCTACGTGATCGATGACGATCACATCGGCGGGCGCCTTGGTCGATTGCTTTCATTCGTTTTTCATCTACGGCCAACGATTTTTTCTCGAACTCGTTGACGACATCCATCGCCTTCAACGCTCAGGATTCCAGCGGTTCGAAAAACTGTTGAACATCTTCCGGCGGTTTTGGTCAATTTCTCCCTCCCTGGGGCCGCGGCGACAGTCCGGTTCTCCTGCATGCTGATACTGCGGTCGCACCGGTGCCGACTCTCAGTGACGCGACCCGGCGTTTGTCGTCAACTTCAGGATTGCCGATCATCTACTCAGAATCCAGCCGCAGGCACACCCGCGAATAGCGCGTGATACAGCCAAGTGCAAATGAGTCTGTACCGAAAGGGTCCGTTTCGGGATGACGAGCGCGGCCCGAGCCGCTTTCCCGGCCCTGGCGTCTTTACTCGCCGCGACCCACTGAAAGCCATCCTCTGGCAGCGCCGGATTTCAGATTAGAATGATGGTACGAAAGACGGAAAGCGACAAATGCCGGTGAGATTTCGGCTTGTCATCGGGATAGTGCTGCTCGGTTTTACGCTCTCCCTTTGCGGTCAGGAGGTTGTTTTCAGCCGCCGGGTATACAAAGAACAGGGGCGAAGTTACCAACAGATCTGGAGCTGGAATCCAGCGAACGACGTTCTCAAGGAGTTAACTCACTCCGCTCGCGACCATTACCATCCTGTCTGCAAGTCTGGCAGCATTACCTTCGTTTCGGAGAATGCGAGGCTTTGGAGCTTAAATCCCGCGAGCGGTGAGGAGCGAATAATCGGCCCGCCGCCCCCGTCGCCCAACGACGAACCAAAACCGCGGAACGGGTGCGATGTGTTTGCAAAAGCCGGGAACCTTGAAGCCTGTGGTAAGGGCGAAGACTTGTCGGTGTCGCGGGACAACAAAGCGATCGGTCATTTTAAGACCGACGAGTGCCCCATCGACGAGCACGGGACGCTTGGTAAGTGCGAGTCGCCGATCCAGTCGCTGGAGTGGTCCCCGGACGCGAAGTGGCTGTTGGTGGGTGCGGTGGAGGATGCTCACGAGGGGGATTACTATGTCGTCGATCCCGCCACGATGAAGCTCACCAGGGTGGCCACTGCCTTCAGCGCTCTTTGGCTGCCCGGACGCGATGAGCTTCTCTTCGCGACGCCGGAATATTTCACGCCATTGCCCGGTGCGCGCCGTGGGCGCCAGGTCTGGGTGCAGCAGTTCATCCGGCTCGATCCCGCAACGAGAAAGAGCACCGCGATTACCTCAGGCGTTACGAATAACTCTGACGCATCGTTGTGTAACCCGTAGCCTGCGGCTAGATCGGTTTCAATACGCAAGTGCCCGGTAAGGCGTGGAGCGACCCACGTGTAGCCGGTCGGCCCCCGTACTGGCGGGCTTCACCTCTGTCGATTTAAGAGGGGGGTGATCAGTTGGCAGCCATGCTTCTGTTTCAAAATGGCGTCAGGAAATCCACAAGTCCGTATAGTCGGCAAACCGTGGATTGAGAGCGGACGGCCTGACCTTGAGGTTACAGGTGAGCATTGCGCGTTTCTCGTCAAGTGGATCGGCGCGAAGGTAAACGCTGCGCGACTAATCGCGCGTGATCTTTCTGCAAGTCCGGCGCCATTCTCTCTCGGCACGAGGACGCCGATATCTCCCAGGTCGTAACATCATGCACGATCATTTCGTCATTACCAGATCCTCGGAGTTACCAGGAGAAAACGCAATGCCGAAATCTATTTCCGTCGGCGTCTACATTGGAATATTTATCGCGGCCACTGGCTTCGGGCAGGAACTGGCACCCCCGGAACGACCTTCCGCCCCACCGCTGTCCTTTGAAGTCGCGACGATCAAACTGACTGATCCCAGCTTCCCGGGCACCGTGGTAGGCGGCTTCCGCTTCGGCAGGTTTTCAGCCCAGGGCTTTACCCTTAAAGACCTGATCGCTTATGCGTACGACGTCGATAATCGTCAGATCTTCAGCGGGCCAAAATGGTCGGATTCGGAAAAGTACGACATTCTTGGAAAGCCGGAAAAATCCGGCGCTCTGAGCCCGGACGCTGGCAAGCTTATGCTACAGACCCTTCTTTCCGAGCGGTTCCAACTCAAGATTCACCGCGATACGAGGGAAATGCCGGTCTACGTCATGACTGTCGCAACGAGCGGCTTGAAAATGAAGCCCAGGACCGCAGGCGATGGCGGCGACCCTGGCGGGATGCCAATTCTGGGAGCGAAGATACCTGGCCGAAACACCACGATACAATTCCTCGCCTATGGGCTGTAGCAGTTGCTGGATCGGCCCGTCCTGGACAAGACTGGCGTTACCGGAGCATTTGATTTCGATCTCTCCTGGCGGCCCGACCCAAGCCAGTTCCGGGGACAGGGCGACAAGGTTCCAGGCAACCCAGACGATCCTGATCTTTTTACCGCTCTGCAGCAGCAGCTTGGCCTAAGGCTGGAAGCGAAGAAGGCCCTCGCTCCCGTCATCATCCTGGATGGCGCGGAGAAGCCGTCGGATAATTAGCGTCAATCGCGGGGCAATCCGGTAGGCTGGACTTGACCGGACCGAAGGCGCCCTAAATTCATTCGTATTTAATCGAGGACGGGCCACCCGGTGCTCCCTCGATCGAAGGAATTCCCTTGACGCGCCGTCCCGAAGTGTATAGTGTATTAATTGACTAACACACTTCAAAAGCGTGATCTTCCGAATCAATCAATTTTCCGGCATTCCGCTTTACATACAACTCATGGAGCAGGTGAAGCACGCGGTCGAAACAGGCGCGCTCCGCGATGGCGAGCAGCTGCCGGCTATCCGCAAGGTGGCCGAAGACCTGGTCATGAACCCCAATACCGTGGTCCGCGCATACAGGGAGCTGGAGCACGAAGGAGTCGTCGAGCTGAAACATGGCTCCGGAGCGTACATCAGGAAGGCGGAGGGAGGACGAGCCCGCGTGATCCGCAAGGCGCAGGCCGTGGTGCAGTCGGCCGTCGAGCGGCTCCTGCCGCTGGGGCTGACCGAAGACGAGCTTCGAAGAGTTTTTGAAAACGAACTGACCAAAGCGTGCGCGGAAGCGCGTTTGGGAAAAGGCATGCGCGGCTGGGAAAAGTCATGAAAGAGAAACGATGACCGATTTCATCATTGAAACAAGTCAACTAACGAAGTCCTTCAAGGGCCACCCGGCGCTGCAAGGCGTGGACCTGCAGGTGCCGGTGGGCAGTATTTTCGGTTTCCTCGGCCGCAACGGCGCGGGCAAGACGACCACCATCAAAACCCTGATCGGGCTGCTGCGGCCCGACAGCGGAAGCGCCAGCGTATTTGGAATTCCGGTGGAGGATGAAAATCGCTCGGTCGATATCCGGCGCCGGATTGGTTTCGTCACCGAGGACAAGGAGTTGTACCCATACATGACGGTGGAGCAGATCATCCGCTTCACGCGTCCCTTTTTTCCCAAATGGCGCGACGATCTGGAGCGGCGCTATCTCCGCATGTTCGAGCTTCCGCTCGCGAAGAAGATCCCGGATCTTTCCAAGGGAATGCGTTCCAAGCTGATGCTGCTGCTGGCGATCGCACGCGGCGCCGAACTGCTGATCCTGGATGAGCCGACCGACGGTCTCGATCCGGCCGCCACGGAAGACGTTCTGCGCGAACTGGTCGCCGTGGCCGCGTCGGAAGGAACCACCATGTTCTTTTCGTCGCATCAACTGAGCGAGGTCGAGCTTATCGCCGATCATATCGGCATCATCGATCTGGGCAGGATGATCGTGGCGGGCTCGCTCGACGATATGAAGGCGCGATATCAAAGGATCACTGTCGTGTTCGGGGATAACGCGTTCGGGGATCTGGTAAAAACGCCGGCGCGATGGGTGGAAGGCGTGGAATCAGTGCGGGAGGAAGGGCGCATGGTCTCGATCCTGGCAAGCCATAACGTCGAGGCGATTGTCGAACAGGCGCGATCCATACCCGGAGCTGCGGTTGAGCGCTTCCCGGTGACGCTCAAAGAGATTTTTCTGGAACACGTGAGGAGGAACTGAAGATGCTTTGGTACAAGGGTTGGCTGGAGACCCGGTTTCGACTGGTGTTTGTGCTTGCTGTCGTCGCTTTTACGTTCTTTGTTCAGTCGTACGGGGGCAGTAAGATTGAGGCCAGGGCGGTTATCTTCAGCGCTGGCATCTCCGTGTGGCTGATCTGCGTCTTTCTGGCCGCGGCGGGGATTGTTACTCAGCAGAATCTTCAGGCGGCGAAAGGGCTGCATGGATCTACTCTGTTCACACTGACTCTGCCGGTCAGCCGGTTCCGGCTGCTCGCCGTCAGAGCCGGCCTCGGATGGCTGGAAATGGCGGGCGGAATCGGGGGGCTCTGCTGTCTATTGTGGTTTTTGTTTCCGGTGATCAGGGGCAGGACCACACCGCGGGAAATGGTGGAGTATGCAGCCGTGCTCATCGTTTGCGGGTCGGCCTTCTACTGCATCACGGTTTTGCTGGCCACTTTTCTTGACGATCTCTGGCGCGTGTGGGGCAGTTTCCTGTGCTATGGCGCCATCTGGTGGCTTGCGTACAAGATTCCCGCGCCCGCGTCCGTGAACATTTTCCTCGCTATGGGAGATGGCTCGCCGGTGCTTGCGCACACAATGCCCTGGACAGCGATGGCGTTCGCACTGGGGTTGGCGGCCGCTCTCTTTTTCGCGGCGTTCAAGGTTGCGCAGCACCGCGAATACTAAGATGGCCTGGATTGGGGTGAAGGCTGCATATCAGCGGAAGGTGAACAAATCGTCAAGTGGCCGCAAATGCCGCGCCGTCGCGAAAAATCGATCTCGAGCGCGTAAGAAACTGTAGGTTTCGGAGACTACCTGTCCGAGTGGCAAAATGCGGAACATCGCACAGCATTCGAGGATCTGATGCGGCGCTATGAGGCGTCGCTGTGGCGTCTGGCCTGGTCGATGAACACGATCCCGTCTGCCGCGAGCATTAAGACAGAACAATCGCAATTGACACTGCGTAAGGGAATAGAAAGGGAACGGGGCAGGAAAAATATGCAAGCGACTTTCGGAAGACTCACGATTGGGTTGGCGTTGACCGCCATTTCGGTGTTCGGACAATCGAAACCGGCCTTCGAGGTGGCGACCGTCAAACCGGCCCAGCCGATGGACCAGACCAAAATAATTGCCGCGTTGCAAAGCGGTGGGAAGATGCCCATGGGGGCAAATATCGACTCGCGCCGGGCCGAATACCTTTACCTCGATCTGAAGACCTTGATGACGTACGCCTACGGCGTGAAGCCCTACCAGATCACCGGACCCGACTGGATGTCTACGACCCGATTCGACATCGTGGCGAAGATGCCGGAGGGATCGACAAAAGAAGACGCACCCAAAATGCTGCAATCGCTTCTCGAAGAGCGGTTCAAGCTGACGACGCATCGCGTCAGTGCGGAGCATCCGGTATTGGCGCTCGTGGTGGGCAAGGGTGGCCCGAAGCTGAAAGCATCAGCCGAAAGGCCCGTGGCCATCGACGAGAGCGCGCCCCTGAAGGCGGGGGAGATGAAGATGGACGGTCCGGACGGACCCGTGCGAGCAAAAATCGATCTGGCGACCGGTAGCTCGGTAGTCGATATGGGGCTTAAGGGCAAGATGTCCTATAGGATGAACCCGGCTATGCAGTCGATGCACCTGGAATTCAGCATGACAACGATGGCTGGGTTTGCGGACATGATGACGCAACTGATGACGCAACTTAGCGGCGGAGCAGGGGTGCGACAAATTGTGGACATGACCGGCATTCAGGGCAATTACGATTCCTCGCTCGAAATTTCGCTGGCTGAAATCATAGCGATGGCGAAGTCGGCGGGTGTGGATATTCCAATGGGCGCGCCAGGCGGCCCCGGGGCGGCTGGCAACATACCGATCGCATCGGACCCAGGCGGAGGAGGCACGTCGGTAACGGATGCCGTGCAATCGATGGGCCTGAAGCTGGAGTCCCGCAAAGCGATGGTGGATCAGCTCATTGTCGACCACGTGGAGAAGACGCCGACCGAAAATTAAACGAGGTTTCCGTCCCGCCGATCACCCGGCCGGAAATGACGAAGAGTTCCCGTTCTGGACGATCTCTGGCGCGTGTGGGGCAGTCTCCTTTGCTATGGCGCAATTTGGTGGCTTGCGTACAAGATTACCGCGAATACTAAGATGGCCCTGATTTACTAAGATGGCTTGGATTGGTTCGGATAGTTCAAAGGAGCGGCGCCGCTATTGGCAAAGTTTGCCCTTATCGGCATTGGCGTGGATGGCGCTAACGTCATTCCTCACCTTCACTTCGGTCGGGCTTGCCACGAGCCTGGTCGACGGCCTGCGATGGCCCTTTTGGTGGGTACTCGTCAGGACTGCGTTGTTCGGCGCCATCACGGCCTTGTCCCTCGCGGCCATCCTCCGAAATCCCAAAGCTCGTTTCCTGATCCTCATTCCACTGTTTGTTCTCCTTGCCGTTCTGCCAAAGCTCGCTCCGACAAAGATCGCTCTGACAAAGATACAGTCGGGCCTCCCAGCCAACAAAATGTTGATGGGGCCCGCTTTCGAGTACGTGCGATGGCGGTTGGCGACGGAAGGAGTGCTGGCCGGTGCGGCAGCGGCAACAGGTTATGCCGTATTGGTGATCTTCGCGGGGACGCAAGGAGTCAAACACGTTCGCGTCAGCACTGAACTGGAACTGGCGGAGAAGCTTCAGCAAACGCTCGCTCCTCCACTCGCAGTGCGCAACCCAGCATACGAAATCCTGGGGAGGTCCGTGCCAAGCAGCCAAATGGGCGGGGACCTGCTTGACGCCGTAGACGACTGCGGGGCCATGGCCTGCTACGTCGCTGACGTCGCCGGCCACGGAATCCGGGCCGGTGTGTTTATGGGTATGGTGAAGAGCAGCGCCCGGACAGCTTTGCTCAGGCCCAGGCCATTGGAGGAATTGCTGGGAGATCTGAACAGGGTCCTCTTTGATGTAAAGGGCGCGTCGCCGACTTACGTGACGTTCGCCTGCCTTAGATGCTCTGAGGGCGGCAAGGTCGAGTACACGCTTGCCGGTCAGGGACCGATTCTCCATTATCACGCCCATCGGAGATCCGTGTCGCAGTTGGGCATGGAGCAGTTTCCGCTGGGATTGTTTGCAAACGCAACTTTTCAGAGCGGCGTCGTCCCAGTGGAGCCGTGGGATATTCTGGCGCTGTTAACCGACGGGCTGCCGGAAGTGACGGATGCCAACGACGAGGAATTTGGACTGGAGCGAATCGGCGAGATTATGGCTCGGAATGCCGAGGGTTCCCTGGCAGACTTGACGGAGACGATATTTGCGGCCGCCCGGCGCCATGGACGGCAAAGTGACGATGAGACCCTGGTACTCGTGAGGGCGACCGGCGTGCGAAGTAGCATGAAATCGTGAACCTGCCGGTAAATCCTCCACTCCTGCCGATGCTCGCCAAGCGGGTGAACGAACTACCTTCGGGTGATTCCTGGATTTTCGAGCCGAAGTGGGACGGATTTCGGACCTTAATATTTCGTGACGGCGATGAGATCCTGATCCAGAGCCGCGACGAAAAACCACTGAACCGGTACTTCCCGGAACTCGTAGAGACGCTTCTCGTCCAGTTGCCCCCGCGCTGTGTGCTGGATGGAGAGATCGTCATCGCTGCATCCGAAGGGCTGGATTTCGACGCTTTGCAGCTTCGGCTGCATCCGGCGGCTTCGCGCGTGAAACTCCTGGCGCGAACGACGCCCGCGTCGATCGTCTTCTTCGATCTTCTTTGCCTCGGCGCACGAGATCTCAGCGCCGAGCCTTTTTCGCGCCGGCGCACGGCTCTTGAAGAAACGCTCGCATCGGTCACTCCGCCCCTGCACATCACCCCCGCGACCCGCAATCTGGCCGTGGCATCGGATTGGTTTCACCGCTTTGAAGGCGCCGGGCTCGATGGCGTTATGGCAAAGCAGGGTGAAGGAACCTACGAGCCGGACAAACGCGTGATGCTCAAGGTGAAACATGAGCGCGACTGCGATTGCGTGGTGGCGGGATTTCGCCGGCACAAGAAGGGCGATGGCTCGGTGGGGTCGCTGCTGCTGGGTCTTTACGACGATGGCGGACGGCTGCAGCATGTCGGCGTGTGCGCGAGTTTTACCGCCGAGAAGCGTGTCGAACTCGCGGAGTTTCTGGTTCCTTACCGCGAGAACGCATTGGCGAATCATCCGTGGCGCGAATGGGCAGGCGATTTGCCGGGCGATGGCGGCCAACGGATGCCGGGCGGGAAGAGCCGGTGGAGTCAGGGGAAGGACCTCTCGTGGGAGCCATTGCGGCCGGAACTTGTAGTTGAAGTGGCTTATGAGCACATGCAGGGATCGCGCTTCCGGCACATGTCGCAGTTCCGAAGATGGCGCTTTGATAAGAAGCCGGCGGATTGCACTTATGCGCAGTTGGAGGTTGTTCCTCCTCAGGAGCTAATGGAGATCTTTGCGCTTGGGCGCTGATTTCCTCGCGAGAGTGCGCCACTCTCGCGTCGGGTCGTCATCGGGGTCGGGCGTTTCCTGAGGCGGGCGCTGAGTTTCGGGGACGTGGCGCAGATTGACGCGAATGCGCGTCCATGTCGAGGAACGGCCTCGCATGGAATCGATTAGAATGTCGTCGACCGCAAGCAGCGGCGCGATGCCAGGGTGCTTCGCTTTCCAACGTTCCAGACCAGCGAGCGCCGCTTGTTTATCCGGGGAGTTGGCTACGGTGATCAGCGGGGCTTTTGCGCGAGACGGGGCTTTTGCGCGAGACGGTGCCACACGCGGCGCTTCGCCTTCCATCTTGCGGAAGTGCGGCGGCCAGGGAGCGTCGCCAAGCCCGTCACGTTCGTCTTTAACAGCGAGTTCGAGCAACCGGTCCAATAAGCCCGCTTTCGAATCGATGTCCGCATGAGGATCACCGACCCGCGCGAAACGAGCCGCAGCCGTCAGAACCGTGAAGTCCGCGGGATCGCAATCGGCCACTTCGCTCCAGAGGAGAGGCATCGAAACCCGGGCGTCGGGCAGAGGACGCACCGAATAAGCCGAGCAAGTCGTGCGGTCCTTCGCGTTCTGGTTGTAATCGAGGAACACACCGTGTCGCTCTTCCTTCCACCATTTCGAGCTGGCGTGCGCGGGAACGCGGCGTTCGATAGCGCGTGACAGAGCGAGAGCAGCGCGGCGAACTTCGGTAAAGGTCCACCGCGGCTCGATGCGGACGTTGATATGCATGCCGCGCGAGCCGCTGGTCTTCGGCCAGCCGCGAAGTCCCACCTCTTCGAGAAAGGCTTTCACCTCGAGCGCAACCGTGCGGACGTCGGCCCACGCGACGCCGGGGCCGGGATCGAGGTCAATGCGCAATTCGTCGGGATGATCGACGTCGGTTGAGCGTACCGGATGGGGATGAAGTTCGATGCATCCGAGGTTGACGATCCATGCGAGTCCGGCGGCATCGTCGACGACCAATTCTTCGGCGGTTCGGCCGGACGGAAACGAAAGCGTGACGGTCCTAAGCCATTTCGGCGCATCGGACGGTGCGCGTTTCTGATAAAAGGCGTCGCCCTCCGCGCCGTTCACGAAGCGTTTGAGCACGATGGGCCTGTCCCGAATTCCCCGCAACGCACCTGGCGCGACTGCGAGGAAGTACCGGACGATATCGATCTTCAAAAGCTTCGTCTGCTGTATGAAGTACGGCTTGTCCGGATGGGTGATGCGAACTTCGCGTCCTTCAATGGTCAGGAGTTCGGCGGCTTCCGCTTTGGCCACGTGACCAGGTTACCAAGACCGGTGCAAGACTGGCGGCAGGACTGCTCCGAAGCCGCTATCCTGTTACTTATGTCCACCTTCGCCATGGACCTCGCTCCTCCGGAACTCATCGCGAAGTACGAACCCGTGATCGGGCTCGAAGTCCACGTTCAACTCGGCACCCGCACCAAGATATTCTGCGGATGCCCCACCGGATTCGGCGCTTCCCCGAACACCAATGTTTGTCCCATCTGCCTCGGCCTGCCCGGCGCTCTGCCCGTATTGAGCCGGGAAGCCGTCGAACTCGCCATGAAAGCCGGGATGGCCCTCAACTGCACGATCCGGCCGCTCTCCCGTTTCGCGCGCAAGAATTACTTCTACCCCGACCTTCCCAAGGGCTATCAGATCTCGATGTACGATGAACCGCTCGCGGAGCACGGCTTCGTCGATATCGAAATTGAAGGCAAACCCAAACGCATCGGCGTCACTCGCGTCCACATGGAAGATGACGCCGGCAAGAGCCAGCACGAGGGTTTTGCAGATTCCGCGCGCTACACCTACGTCGACCTGAATCGCTGCGGCGCGCCGTTGATCGAGATCGTCAGCGAGCCCGACATGCGCTCCTCCGACGAAGCATTCGCCTGGCTGAGCGAGCTCAAGCAGACGCTCCAGTTCGTCGAAGTCTCCAGCTGCGACATGGAGAAAGGACATCTCCGCTGCGACGCCAATGTATCCGTGCGACTGAAAGGCGCGGACAAATTCGGCACCAGGGCCGAAGTAAAGAACCTCAACTCATTCCGTTTTCTCAAGCAGGCAATCGAATACGAAATCGCCCGCCAGGTCGCCATCGTCGATAGCGGCGGCGTCATTCATCAGGAAACGCGTCTGTTCAATTCCGATACCGGCGAGACCGTGGGAATGCGCAGCAAGGAAGACGCCCACGACTACCGCTACTTTCCGGAGCCCGATCTTGTTCCTCTGCGGATCAGCGACAAATGGCGCGAGGAAGTTCGCGCCACCATGCCGGAGCTCCCCGCAGCCAAGCGCGCGCGCTTCATCGAAGTCTACGGGCTCCGCGAATACGACGCCCAAGTGCTTACATCAACCCGCGCCATGGCCGAATACTACGAAGTCGTCGCGGAAGTATCGACCGATCCGAAGATGGCCGCCAACTGGGTGATGGGCGATCTTGCCGGCCTTCTCAAAGCCGCGAACAAGGACATCGCCGAATCTCCCATCCCGGCCCGATACTTGGGCGAACTCGTCGGAATGATCGTAAAGGGCGAGCTCACCGGCAAAATGGCAAAGGAAGTTCTGCCGAAGATCGTCGAATCCGGCGACGCCCCGTCGGTCATCGTGGAGCGCGAAGGGCTGAAGCAGATCAGCGACTCCGGCGCGCTCGAAAAGATCGTCGACGAAGTGATCGCTGCGAACCCCAAACAAGTGGAACAATTCAAAAGTGGTAAAACGACCGTGATCGGATTCCTGGTAGGTCAGGTGATGAAAGCTTCGCGCGGCCAGGCCAATCCGGCCACTGTCAACGAAATACTGAAATCCAGACTGGAGTAAAGGGAGATAATCGATGCCGCTCAAAGAAGGCGATCCCGCACCGGAGTTCAAGGTCCTTACCGATACAGGTGAGGAGTTCGATCTCGCGAAGCACAAAAAAGAGAAAATCGTTCTGTATTTTTACCCGCGCGCCGATACGCCAGGTTGCACCATCGAATCCTGCGAATTCCGCGACTCGGTCAAAAAGTTTACGAAGAAAGGCGTCACCGTGCTCGGGGTGTCACCCGACACGACGAAGGCCCAGGCGAAATTCAAAGAGAAGTTCGACCTCAACTTCACCCTGCTCGCCGACGCTGAGAAGGAGATCGCGAACAAATACGGAGTAATGAAGGAAAAGAACATGTATGGCAAGAAAGTGATGGGCGTCGCGCGCACGACGTTTGTCATTGAAAACGGCAAGATCACGAAGATTTTCAACAACGTGAAACCCGAGGGCCACGCCGAAGAAGTCCTCGCATCCCTGTAGCACTGGCGATCTTGTCGCGCAGCGCCGGCGATCTTGTCGCCGGTGATTTTATTAAAACATCAGCTATATGACCATAGTCTCATGACTATAGTAATATGGGTTTATGGAGACCATCAACGCCGCCAGCTTCAAGGCTACGTGCCTTGCGCTTCTCGATAAGGTGGCGAAGACCGGTCAGCCAATCCGCGTCACTAAACGCGGCAAGCCCGTCGCTCAACTGGTGCCCGTCCCGCCTCAGGGCAAGCGCCGCCTGATGGGTTGCATGGAAGGCACAGCCAAAATCGTAGGCGATATCGAATCGCCGGCAACCGATCCGTCCGATTGGGATGTGCTGCGTTCATGAACATTCTTCTCGATACCCATATCTGGCTATGGTCCTTCCTCGAAAAACGGCGAATAAAAAAAGGATTGACCGCAGCCCTCGAAAACCCTGAAAATCAGCTCTGGCTGTCGCCGGTCAGCGTCTGGGAAGCCCTGGTGCTTTTTCAGAAAGGCAAAATTCAAATCGCCTCGGACCCGGGCATCTGGATCCGCCAGGCGCTGGCAAAAGGATTCGTCACGGAGAGCGCCGTGACTCACGAAATCGCGCTGCAAAGCCGTCTTATCGAGCTTCCCCATCCGGACCCCGCGGACCGATTCATCGCGGCAACAGCCCTGGTCCAGGGGTTTGCGCTTGCCACTTCCGACAAGCACTTGCTGAAATGCCGGAGCGTTCATACCATCCCCAACCGATGAAAAGATAGAATATTAAGCGGTCCGAACAAGTTCAATCCGCATTACGTATACAAAGCTACGTACACAACATTATGACAATGACAACTCAGTCGACTTTGGAACAAATTCACGCCCTGCTGGCGGCCAAACGGTACGCGGTCACGGAAGTGGGCGACGGCGTCCTCAGGATTCAGGAACCCGACAGCGGCATTGTCCTGCAGGCGGTGCTCGCCGGAGACATTCTGTTTCTGTCGCTGGTTTGCATGTCCGTGCGGGGATCCAGCCTGACGCCGCAGATCCTGCGCAAGATGCTGGCGTCGGACAATGGCATCTCCACTTCGCATTTCCAGCTGTACGATACCGGCGACGGCAACGTTGCCATCACCTTGAACAACTTCTGCAAGCTTCAGGAACTCGGGCCGGACGATGAGGACGATATCCTCTCCTGCGTCAATTTCCTGCTGGCCGATGTAGTGCACGCGAAAGATTTGATTGGCGCCGATTTACATTCGGCCTGATCGGAAAAAGGAAAACGACACATGGCATTCTTTTCAGACATTTTCAGCCGCGCCGGACGCGTCGCCCGCGGACAGGCTAATCAGGGCATGAGCGCTGTCGAAGACGCGACCTTCGAGGCCACCGTCCGGCAGACTGTCGCCGATATGAAGACGGAGTTGAATAACGTTGTGCGCTCGTCGGCGATGGCCATGAGCAACTACAACCAGCTCGATGCCGAGTATCAGAAATACCTCCGTCAATCGCAGGATTGGAAGGATCGCGCAAACCAGGCGCTCGACGCGGGCAACGAGGATCTGGCGAAAAAGGCGCTTGCCAAGAAAGCCGAAAGCGACCGGCAGATCGCCTCGTTGCAAACCGCGATCGATTCGGCGCGAAATGCCAGCGATTCACTGAAGTCCCAAGTCACCGAGCTGAAACACAAGATCGAGGAAGGCGAGCGCACCGCGACCACTCTCGTCGCCCGCAAGAACGCCGCCATGGCGCAGCGCAAGGTTTCGGAAGCGCTGGCGGGAGTCGGCAAAGCTGATAACGCCTTCGCCACGCTTTCCACTTTCGAACAATCCGTAGCCAAAGAAGAAGCCACGGCAAAGGCATTCACCGAACTGGCCAACTCCGGCACGGATTCGAATCTCGAGGCTGAGTTCGCGAAGCTCGGCGGCCACACGGTGGACGACGATCTCGCTGCCCTCAAGCGCGAACGGCAGACGACGGTCACGATCCAGAAGGAACTTCCGGCAGCCGGCGGGAGGTAAATGCTCTTCGACCGCAAACCCGCCGCTCCGGAGGTGGATCTCGCCAACCTGAAGATCACCGATGCCCGCGTGAAAGATACGCTCTCGGTCACGGGTGCTGCTGAAGACTTCAGCGATATCGATTTCACCGTCGATCGAGTCGATCGGTATGAAGCGGGCAGCAAACGCTGGACAGAGCTGAGCGGCACATGGCGTGACCGCCGCGTTTTCCTCGAGGTCCATAACGAGGACACAATCGAAGTCCTGGGCAGCTTCGATGGGCGCAAGATCACGCTCGACGAACTCGGGTTGAGCGAAGACGACATGGGGCAGCTCGACGCCCGCCAGAATCCCGCCGATTTTCTCGACTTCGAAGGCAAGTTCTGGCTCTATCGATTCAGCCGCGAGATGGGCGTCTTCAGCGATGCGGCTGCGACAGGCCGCGGTTTCTACGGCTGGGAATTTCACGAGCAGGATGGGAAACGCTACCTGAGCGTTCGCAAGTTCGAAGGCGAACCCTTCACCGCATCGATTCGCGTGAAGGTCGAACCTTCGGACATCACTGTTTTCAGAGGGGCATAGTTATGAGCAAACGCTGCGTCGCGATTGCCGGGGCCTTACTACTCGTTTCATGCGGTGGTCTGCCGCGTGCGCTGCGGAACCAGATTGCATCTGAGAAGGCTGGCCTGCAACAGACCGAGCGACAGTTGCAGCACTCGCTCCAAACAGTTAAAGACGACATCGCACACTCACCCGATTTATTCCGGGGCACGTCCGTTTCGACGGAATGGCCCGCGCGATTGCTGTCCGCGCGAGCCACGCTCGATCGCGCGAAGAACGACTTTCAACAGCTCGACCGCCTTAACGATCCGCGGCGCGCCGAGCAGTTGCTCAGCGAGGAACGCGCGCTCCGGCAATCCGTCGTGCGCGATGCGGAATCCGTCGAAGCCGATGCCAACAGCTGGCTTGATTTCGAGCGCAACGTTCCCCACTATCTCGCTGCGATGCAGCGCGAGTATGACGAAATCCACGGCGTCGACCTGACACCTGTTTCGCAAGTCGTTCAGAAAGCGGAACAGGACTGGCCCGCGAAGAAAACCGTCCTTGATGGCCGTCTCGCTTCCCTGCGGCAATCGTCGGAGACCGCCGAAACACAGTGGCGCGCGACCGAATCCGCCAGGCAGGCCGCGGCCGCCGGAACCGCGGCAGGGCCCGCGATCGCGACGCTGATTCAGGCGAACGACATACTCCAACGCGACGACAGCCAGCTTACGCATGATGCCGACCAACTGCGCGCAGAGTGCGGACAGCTCTACGATTCATGGGACAAGATCCTTGCCGATCTCGAGGTAGCTCACCGCGAAGGCGAGACGGTCTACTCGGAGAAGTTGTCGACCGTCCGTACTCACTACGTCGACGTAGCCGCGAAGAAGACTGAAGTTTCCAGCGACAACAAATGGGTGGATGTGCCGGCGTCTTCGTACCGCGCGGTCGAGAACGATCTGGGTATGGTGATTGCCCACAAGGATGCAGGGCTCTTCGATTCCGAAGCGCAGAACAATGTGCAGCCGCCGGGGTTCGCGTATATCGCATCGCCGGAACAGGGTTCAAACCAATATGGCTATTGGAGCCACTCGGGCGGCCAGAGCGTCTGGACTTTCCTGCCCGAATATCTGCTGATGCGCGAACTGCTGTGGGGCCACGGCTACCGCCCGATCTACGTCAACGAATACAACGGATATCAGATGGCGCGGCGTTCCGGCCAGACGTATTACGGCCGGGAAACGCCAGCCAGTCCGCCGAAGTACGGCAGCCACGGGACATTCACGGCGCAGCGTTACGCGAGCAGCCGTTATGTGCAGTCGGGCGGATATTCGGGTTCGGCCTACGCTTCGAATCGCTCGGCGACCCCGTCACCCCGTCCCGAGTCGGGCTTCTCTCCGCGCGGGGAAGACAGCGGCGCAGGTAAAAGATTCGGCGGATCGAGCAGTGGTCAGAAGTTTGGCGGCTCCCACGAGGGCGGCGGTCAGCGATTTGGCTCACCGCGACCACGGCTTCCCGCGCGCAGTTTCGGCCACCGCCGTTAACGGTTGGTACACGCGGCTTCAGCCGCGTTCGTTCAAGCCAGGTCGCAGAACTCCTCATAAGGGAGGTCCGAACCCAGCCGCTTCAGTTCCGCGATGCAGTGCGCATCCAGTTCCCGCTGCCGTTCGGGAGTCAGCAATTCTCCCGATCCGCCTTGCCGGCCTTTGCGCATCATCGTGCTGGGCGCGCGCCACGGAATCATCCTGCCGGTGCCAAATTTGTGATCGATGCCTTTCATGTATTGGAATGACGCCTTCTCGCACACCGCCCGAATGATGTCATCCGGGACGCGAATGTCAAGGAACGCCGCCACCCGCCGCACGGTTCCTTCCAGGTCGCGCTTCATCGATGCGAACGAAACCACCAGCAGGTTGGGCCGGCGACGCTGCGCCCAGTAACCCGCAGCGTTCGCCGGCCACGATCCGCCCAGCAGGAATTTGTCCGCCAGGAACAACCGGTACATCGTATCTACCGATGGCATCGCCGCACCCATCCCGCTGTCCTTCATGAAGAAGTAAGCCGAGACGAAAACATCCTTGGGATCACGGATCACCGCGATGTATCGCGCCTCTTCCGAGTACGGCAGCAACGCCCAATTGAAATGCGTCTTGATAACTCTCTTGCGTTCGGGCGCGGTCTGCCACGCAGTCGCCTGGTCCAAAGGGATCGCGTAGTCGCGCATCATCGGATTCATGAGTACGGCATCGGGCCACGGGACGAGGCTGTGGATGTGATCGAACTCGCCTTTGCCGTGATGGATCAGCTGGTGGGCAATCTGCATCATCCAGTTGGTGCCGCTCTTGGCGTAGGTCATCACGAAGACGTCCTGCGGTCCCGGTACGTAACCGCGGAACGGATTCTTTTTGACAAACTCCAGTTCGCGCTTGTCGTGCACGGAGGCCAGCATCTTGTCGGCCAAGCCGAGCTTCTGCGCGCCCCACATCATGGGCGCGAAGACGCACTCCACAAACACACCACCGGCTACCCGCGCGGCAATTGGCCCGGGTTTCCGTTCAAAACCTGCAACGGCCATCCATCCATCTTAGTGGAACTACGGCCTTGTTATTCGCCGGCCTTCGCCCGGATTCGGATCCATCGTCATGTGGAACTCACCGTTCAACTCGGTGTCGGCGAACTCCATATTGACGCTGTTGCCGATGCCTTCTATGAAGCGATAAAGCCAATCTTCGTAAGGAGGTTTGGCCGCCGACGCAACGGGATGCGAGTCGATTTCGTCCGGCGGGCCGAACGTGATATATATTCTGCCGCGATCGGTCTTCCAACCCGGCGTTCCCACGCTTGAGCCGAAGCGTTCGTTCGCATAAGCGATCCGCCTGTAATGTTCGATTTTGAACGGGTTTGCAACGCTGCCCGGTGTGGGGTTCCGGCGCGCCCAGAACTGCTCGATGAACGTCTCGCGCTCGTCATTGGATCGCAGTTGGTTGAAAGCATTCCGCTCCTCGTGGGTGATGATGTACATCACATCCTCATTGACCCATCTTTGATAGAAATCGGCCGCTGCGTCGCCGACCGGTTTCGATTGCCAAGCCGTCAAGGCCAACGCGGTAACGACAACCAGCATTCCAGCAGACAAAACGGGCGTCAGAAAGGCCCGCGGATTTTCCGTTGGATAAAGCAGACGTCGAACTCGCTTCATGAGAACACCTCCGGTCGCCGCCAGCGCGGCCTGATTTGCGGTCCAGCGGTTTTCCTCCAACGCCGTCAGCGCGGTGGCGTACTCGTGCGCGTTTCCGCTAACAGCCACTACCAGATCGTCACAACAGTTCTCGCGTTCCGCGCGGATCACGCGGGAGATCCACCAGACCGCCGGATGATAAAAAAGGAAACCCTCCGCGACCGTTTGCAGCAGATTGGCCAGATAGTCTCCCCGGCGGATATGCGCCAGTTCATGAAGCAGGATCGCCTCGATCTGGCCCGCAGGCATTCCGGCGAGCAACCCGATGGGGAACAGAATTACCGGACGCAAGCAGCCGATTACGACAGGCGTCCGGGCAAAACAAGTCTCCAGCAGGACCACGGGTTTGGTCACACGCAGCCGCGAGCTGAGTTGATCGAGGCGCTGCTGCCAGCCCTCGGGCACGCTGCAAACACCCTGCCGCCGCAGACGGCGCGCGCTCATCCAGCTCGCGATGCTGCGCAGATGGAATAGGACCACACCAGCGAACCAGAAGGGAGTGAGCCATGGCAGAACATCGGCGATTCGACGGTTCACCGATGCATCCGGCAGGCGTCGTCCACCGGGAGATCCGAGCGCAATGGTGCGAGTTGCCGTGGTGAGTTTTCCGAACGGCTCAGGCGTCAAGTGGAAGAACGTGAAGGCGAAACCCGCTGCGACTACGAACATCGCCAAACAAGCCACGGCATAGCGGGCCCGCGACGACCGAACCAGGCTCAGCGTCATGACAAGCAACACGGCCGCGACCGCGCCTTCCCACAGTGAGTGAAAAAGGGTCCAGCCGAGGACTTGCGCGAGGGGCGTATGTACCAGACTTTCCATTGCTGTCATCGGGTCCCTTTCTCGTATTCGTCCAGCAGTTGCCGTAGCTCGGCAAGCTCCGCCTTCGAAGCCTTACGCGAGGAGAGCGCGCCCTGCATCATTCGCGCCGCCGATCCGTTGAAGGCGCGCCGCAGCAAGTCGCCGGCCAGTTGCTTTTGCGTCCATTCACGAGGACAAGCGGCTTCATAAACATGCGCGCGCTGCTTCTCATCGCGGCCGACCAGACCTTTCTCAGCCATGATCTGCAGCGTCTTCAGAACGGTGGTGTATTGCGCGGGTTTCCGCTTCGCGATAACCTCGTGAATCTCGCGCACCGTGGATGGTCCGCGGCTCCAAAGGACGGTCAGAATTTCGAGTTCGCCATCAGTAGGTCTGGGGGTAGGTCTGGGGCGGCTGTCTGGCATCTACGAAGACATTACTACTAAGAGCTTCGTATGTCAACAGCAAAAATTATTCCTTCAGTTCTGCGATCGTCGCGCCGGCGCCGCCTTCGGACTGCGAGGCCGGATAGAACTTCTCCACGTGCGGGCTCTGCTTGAGCAGTTCCTGAATGGCTCGCTTGAGAATTCCCATGCCGTGTCCGTGAACGATTCGAACGCGCGCAGCCGTTGCCATAACCGCGGAGTCGAGAAAGCGCTCGACGCGCTCCACCGCTTCCGCCTCGCGCTCGCCGATCACGTTGATCTCCTGCACGGACGGGCTCAACTGCGGACCACCCTGGAAACGAACGTTCTTCGGAAGTTTGGTCTGTCCGGACAAACCAGGCCCGACGATATCGGGAAGCACTTCCTCCACATTGTCCGCAGTCACATGCATCTTCATGAAGCCCGCTTCCACTTCGAAACGTCCTTCGCCAAGCGATCTGCGCACGCGCGCGGGCTCGCGAATTCCCTTCAGCCGAACGCGCATTCCTTCCTCGATCTTCACCTTGTGGACCGCAGGAGGGTCCGATTGCGGCACGATCTTCTCCCAATCCTCGCGCATCTCGCGGCTCGCACGTGCGGTCTGCCGGTGCGCTTCATCGACGGCCTTCCGGCGCTCGGCGGTCTCCGCGATGCGCGCCACGATTTCGTCCCCACGCTCCTGCCAGCGCTGCTGCATCTCGTCGAACCGGCTCTCGAGCTCGCGCAACTTGGCAGCTTCCTTCTTCTCCGTCTCCTGTATGATCTGTTTCTCGCGAACTACCAGCGCCGCGCGCTCCTGCTCCAGCGAGGTCTGCAGTCGCTGAGTCTCTTCCAATCGTCTGTGCAGACTTGCGATCAGGGTGGAAAGCTCGATCTCCTGCGTACTCAGCGATGCCCGCGCGCGCTTCATGATGTCCTCGGGCATCCCGAGCCGAGCCGCTATGTCGAGGCCGGCTGACTTGCCGGGCAACCCCACCTGCAACTCGTAGGTCGGCTCCAGAGTTTGTTCATCGAAGCCCATCGACGCGTTCAAAACGGTCTTCGTATTCGCGCCGTATATCTTGAGTGCCGTCAGATGCGTCGATGCCAGTGTGAATGCGCCCGCCGCGCGGAAGTGGTCGACCAGCGCCACTCCGAGTGCCCCGCCCTCTTCGGGATCGGTGGCCGATCCGATCTCGTCCAGCAGCACCAGGGAATCCGGCGTAGCGTCGAGCGCCATTTCGCGAAGCCGCGATACGTGCGCCGAAAAAGTACTGAGGCTCTGTTCGATCGACTGGTTGTCGCCGATGTCGGCCAGCACCTGCTCGAAGACAGGCAGTTCCGCAGACGAGCATGGCACCGGCAGCCCGGCCTGCGCCATCAATGCGATCACGCCGACGGTCTTCAGCGTCACGGTCTTGCCGCCGGTATTCGGGCCGCTGATCAGCAGCGTGCGGCATTCCCGATCGAGCGTCAGCGTGAACGGGACGACGCGCCGCTTGCTCTTGCGAAACACATCGATCAACAAAGGATGGCGCGCGTTTTCCAAGTGGATCCGGTCGCCAAAAGTCGGGATGGCGCAGTCGAACTCGATGGCGAATCGCGCTTTGGCAAAAATCAGATCCAGTGCTCCCATGATCGCGGCCGCGGCGCGGATCGGTTCGCCGTAGACCCGAAGCCGCGCGGTCAACTCGCGCAGAATTCGGAACACCTCGCGCGATTCTTCCTCCTGAAGGCGCACGAGTTCGTTGTTCAGATCGATAGTTTCGAGAGGCTCGAGAAACAACGTCTGGCCGGTCGAACTCGCGCCGTGGATCACGCCCGGCAGCTTGCGGCGCTGCCCCGAAATCACGGGCACCACGAACCGATCGTTGCGAATCGTGATGTACTCTTCCTGCAAAATGCCTTCAGTGCGATTCGCCCGCAGAAAGCGTTCGAGCGATTCCTGAATTCCTCTCTTCTGCTTCTCGATCTCACGGCGCAGGCGATGCAGATGCGGGCTGGCACTGTCGAGCACTGTTCCGTCTGCCTGGATCTTGCCCTCGACTTCCTTCAACAGCGGCCGAAAATCTCCGATACCCTGGGCGCGCCGGGCGAGCAGCGGAAACCTTTCACCCGAGGCATTCAGGAACGACGCGGCATCGGCGGCGCGATCCAGAAACCCGATCAGGTCGAAGATTTCGCGAGGCTCCAGCGCAGCGCCTTCGATGTGCAGCTTCTGAATAAAGAGCGTGACATTGGGAAGGCCGTTGAGATTGATCCGGATCGCCGCGCCTTGCCCTGTCGGCTGCGGAGCGGAAGCCGCGCGCAGGTAACGAATCGCCTCGCCCGTTTCGGCGAGGGCCGGTTCCACCGCTTCGCGATTGCCGCATGGTGAAACCTTCGCAAGCTCCGCGGCGCCGAGCGGACCTCCGATGTAACGTGCGATGAGGGACCTGACCTGCTCCCACTCCAGAGCCGCTTCGCTGTTCAGGTTTACTTCACTCATATTCCCGTATCCGTTGGAACGCCTTCGCGATCACGGCGGGCGTGCCTTCCGTGATCTTAAGATCGTTCAATCCCGCTTCGGCGACCCATGCAACGCGGCTCGCATCGTCGGCAGCGCAGAGTTCGCCGCCCACAGGCCGGCACAGATAATCCATCAGCACAAAATGATACTGAGCCGCGCCGGCGTCATCGCGCATGATGCGCTCGAAGACTTCCAACAGACAGACGATTTCAACTTCAAGCCCTGTCTCTTCGCGCACCTCGCGACGCAAAGCGGCTTCGAGTAGTTCACCCGTTTCAACCACGCCGCCGGGCAACGACCACCAGCCCTTCAGGGGTTCGCGCCCGCGCTCGACAAGAAGGATGCGATCGGCGTCGTTTGACCGGCCGATAATGAGTGCGCCGACGCCGAGGATGGGCCGTTCCGGATATTGGCGGCTAATACTGCAACGCTCCCTTCACGCCGAGTTTCAATCTGTAGATACTGCCGCGCGCGCCGACGAAGAGCGACTCCAGATCGCCTTCGCCAAACGCACAGTTCGATGTGTTCTCACTTTCCATAAGCGTGCGCTGCAATTTGCCCTGGGGCGAGTAAACGGCAACGCCTCTCGCCGCCACATAGAAGCGCCCGTCCACATCCGTTTTTACGCCACCGGGGACTCCCGCGACGTTCTTAATAACGTCGCGCTGATTGCCGCCCGCGCCTGCGCGATCCAGATCGAACGCCACGACCGCGTGCCGATCGGAATCGCACACGAAGAGCGCTTTGCCATCGGCCGACACAGCGATTCCGTTGGGCCGCGTCTGCCATTTCGCGATGGCATCCAGATCGCCCTTCGGCGAGATGTGCCAGACGCCATAGAAATCAAGGTCGCGATGATCGTTCGCGCTTCCGAATGCCGGATCGGTGAAGTACACATGCCCGTCCCTGCGCACCACAATGTCGTTGGGCGCGTTGAACTTCCTGCCCTGCCAGTTTTCGGCGAGCGTTTCAACCTTGCCATTCATATCCAATCGCGTCACGCGGCGAGTTTCCGATTCGCAGACGTACAAACGTCCCTGCAAGTCGTACGCAAGACCCGACGCACCGCCGTCGTTATCCCGCAATACCTGCGCGTGCGGATTGGAATCGAGCTTGAAGATCTTGCGCTGCCGGACATCTGCCACCGCCAGAAATCCGGAGCGCGACCAGACAAGCCCGTCCACAAACTGCAGACTGGCTGTAACCTTTTCGGCTTCGTAGTGCGGAGAATCGCTGCTGATTTGCGGTGGCAAGCAGAATCAGTTCGGATGGGCAATCGTGATCTGGTTGTCGACGCTCTTCACGCCGTTCACACCCTTTGCGATCTTCGCAGCCTTGTTCTTCTGCTTGTCTTCTTCGACCGTTCCTTTGAGAATGACAGCGCCGTCCTTGACGATGACTTCAATGGCGCCGCCCTTCACAATCTGGTCGGCGGCAAGTTTCTGGCGAATGGTGTCGATCAGAAAGTCATCGGAAACCGGTTTGGTGGCGGGCAGGGCTGTCGCGATCAATGTGAAGAACAGCACCAGAGGGAGGAGTATGCGCTTAAGTTTCATCTCTTCCGGCCATTGTACGCCAATCCATGGTGTTCAAATATGACGCCTTTTCGCGCCACGCCGTTTCCACCTTGACATGGAGGTCGAGGTAGATATGGGTATCGAACAAGGCTTCCATTTCTTCGCGCGCCTGCGTGCCTATCTGCTTCAGCATCGATCCCTTCGATCCGATGACGATCGCCTTCTGACCATCGCGCTCCACCACGATCGTGGCGAAGATGCGGATCAGTCGCGGCAGTTCTTCCCACTTTTCGATAATGACGGTGACAGAGTGCGGAACCTCCTGGCGGGTGGCGATGAGGATTTTCTCGCGAATTAACTCCGCCGCTAAAAAGCGCGCGGGCTGATCGGTGTAATGGTCCGGCGGAAAATATTCGGGGCCTTCGGGCAGCAGCCGCAGCACTTCAGCGCGGAGTCGATCGAGCCCTTCGCCGGTTGCGGCGGAGATGGGCAGGTAGGCTTCGAAGTTGTAACGCTTCTGATATTCCTCAAGCAATGGAAGCATTTCGTGTTTCGCAGGGAGGGCGTCGATCTTGTTCAGCGCGACGATCACGGGGAGCTGTAGGCCGACGGGGGCGTCGGCCGCGGGACGGGGGTCCCGCCCCACGTTCCGGAGTATGCTCAGGGCTTTTTCATCGCCGCTGCCGAATGGTTTGGTGACATCGACCAGATAAATGAACAGGTCGCGTTCTTCGAGCGAAGCGCGCACCGCGTCCATCATGCGCTTGTTGATGGCGCTGTCGGATTTGTGAATGCCGGGCGTATCGATGAAGACGATCTGGGCTTCGGGTGTAGTGAGGACGCCCTGAATCGCCGTGCGCGTTGTTTGCGGTTTGTCGGCAACGATTGCGACCTTTTGGCCCACGAGGGCGTTCAGAAGAGTCGATTTACCGGCGTTGGGGCGGCCGAGTATGGAGACAAAGCCGGATTTGTGGGGCGTCATTTTGCTCTTTCTATTTCTTCCGCGTCCACAGACTCGGCAGTTTGTTGCGGCTGCAACTGGGTCAGGCGAACTTGTTCCACGCGCATCTCGTCGCTCGAGAGCACTTCGACGCGAATACCATCGCGCTCGATTATTTCGCCAGGCTTTGGAACACGGCCCAGCCATTCCGTCACCAGTCCGCCGATGGTGGTCGATTCAATTTCCTCGTTGGGCTTGAAGTCAAGCATGCCGGAGACGCGCCCGATATCGAAGTTTCCGGAGACGATGTACCCGCCGTTTCCGTCTTCCGTGACGTCCGAATCCGGTTCATGCTCGTCGCGAATTTCGCCAAGAATCACCTCAACCAGATCTTCCATGGTGGCGAGACCGGCGGTGTTGCCGTATTCATCGACAACGATCACCATGTGCGCGCCCTCCTGCTGCATCTCGCGCATGAGGTCGTTCACCGGCTTAGTTTCGGGCACGAAGCGAATCGGCCGCATCAGATCCCGTACATTGCGAATGAGCCGGTCGCTCTCGGGCACCTCGAACATATCGCGCACATGGACAAAGCCGATCACTTCGTCAATCGAACTTTGGTAGACGGGGATGCGCGAATACTGTTCCGTAACCACGAGCTGGTGCAGAGCTTCTAGCGTTTCATCGGCCTGAATGGCCACCATGTTCGGACGCGCGGTCATGACTTCGCGGACGACTTTGTCGCCGAATTCGACGACGGACTGAATCAGCTTGCGGTCGTCTTCCTGAATGAGTCCCTCTTCGGTTCCTGCCGTAATCAGGGCTTCGATATTCTCGGCGGACGTGGCGGGTTCGGCGCGATCCGCTTCCTGCGCGGTGATGTCGAGCAGCTTGTGCAGGAAGCTCAGCGCCAGAACCAGCGGACGTATCGCGAGCGAAGCGGCTGCGTAAAACGGCATCAGGTGACCGACCCATTGGCCTGACGTCCGGCGGAACAAAAGCTGAGGAATCAAATAGGCGCACAGCATCATGAGAAGCCATGCCGCGATCACGCTTTCGAGAAGCACGGGGAAGGTGAGATATCCGCCGTCGATGACTTGTGCCAGCACGGTGATGCCGAACAGCACCAGACAGGTATGTTTCCAGATCGAGAACGTTAACGCGCCTTCTTCGGAGCGGAGGTTCAGGCGCGGCTCCAGATCGGACTTGAAGTATTGGAGCGCGGGCAGATCGCGGGTACGCAGCCGCATGCCTTCGAGGTAGAGAGTCTGAATGCTGGTGAACAGCACGATCAGCACGAGCAGTACAAGGAGGAGGGCGAGGATCATTTTGCGGCGCGCTCGATCAGGCCCACTGGGAGGCCGAGTTTTTTGCGCCACGTTTGTTCTTTGCGTTTCATCCGGCCGGAGTCGGATTCGTGGTCCATGCCGAGAAGATGCAACACGCCGTGGAGGATCAGGATGCGGATTTCATCTTCGGTGGAGTGGCGATGTTCGCGGGCTTGGGCGCGGGCGCGTTGGAGGGAGATGGCGATGTCGCCGAGGGGAACAGTCCGGCCGTTCGGCCGGCCGGATTCGCTGGAAAGCGAATCCGCAGCCTGGAAAGGCCGCCCCACAGGCGAAAGGCGCGATCGAGAGAGGGGTGAGGGAGAGAGGGGTGAGGGGAAGGAGAGGACGTCGGTTGGGTAGTTTTTGTTGAGGAATTGCGCGTTTAGAGACTGGAGTTCTGCGTCGTTTGTGATGCGGCAGTGGAATTCGCGTCCGCCAGCGACACGATCGCGGAGGACTTCAGCAAAGGACTGCAGGCTTTCAGCGTCGAGCGTGGCCGGCTTTCGCCGGTAAGTTATCAGTGGGTCGGATTTCATTTTTTGCCGCTCTGCCTTAAAGCGCACAACGGACCTTCGGCCTGTGCGCTCAAGCCTGGGCCTGAGCGGATGCCGCTTGATCCGCGATAACAGGCGGTGGCAAGTCCACTGGAATTCCGTCGGAGAGTTTCAGCGAAAGCTGCCGTTCCGCGTATCCCCCGTTGTATTTTTCATAAGCCCGCACAATGCGCTGCACCAGGCTGTGGCGCACCACATCGCGCTCGTCGAATTGCACGAACGAAATGCCTTCCACTCCCTTCAGAATCTCCACGGCGTCGAGCAGTCCGGAGCGCCGGCCATTGGGAAGATCGATCTGGGTAACATCGCCGGTCACGACCATCTTGGAGTTGAAACCCTGGCGGGTGAGCACCATTTTCATTTGCTCCGCCGTGCTGTTCTGGGCCTCGTCGAGAATGATGAAGCTGTCGTTCAAAGTGCGGCCGCGCATGAACGCGAGGGGCGCCACTTCGATGGACGCGCGCTCCAGTAATTTCTCGACTTTATCGGACTCGAGCATGTCATAGAGCGCATCGTAAAGCGGCCGGAGATAGGGGTCGATCTTTTCCTGAAGGCTGCCGGGCAGGAAGCCAAGCTTCTCTCCCGCTTCGACCGCCGGGCGCGTGAGAATAATGCGTGTGACGCGCTTGCTGATGAGGGCCTGAATGGCCATGGCGACGGCGAGATAAGTCTTGCCGGTTCCGGCAGGTCCAATACCGAAGACGAGATCGTTGCGCTCGATGGCTTCCAGATAGCGGCGCTGCGTTACGGTTTTCGGAGCCAGCACCTTCTTACCGAAACTGCGCTGCTGGCCACTCTTGAAGAGAGACCGCAAAGTGACTTCGGGATCGGATGTGACGACACGCAGCAAGCTGTTCAGATCGCCATTCTTGAAAACGACGCCTTCGCGAACGAGCGCGAAATAATCCTGGAGAATAGCTTCGGCACGCGAGACGGCTTCGGGCTCACCCTCAATTTCAAGAGTGTCCTCCCCCAGCCTTGTGCTGATATTCAAGCCGGATTCCAACAGGCGGATATTCTCATCCCGCGTGCCGAAGAGGCTTTCAATGCCGCGGCTAACCTGAACTGTGGCTTTCATTTTATTAGGAGCAAGACCTCCGGTAGGTGCGTATGGGGAGTGCAAACATCACGTGGTTTGAAGAGGGGCAAACGAATGGCTGTAAAACAGAGAACGATGCTGCCGCGAGGACGCGGGGAAGGAAAATACCATCCGGTTCCATTATAACAGTCCTTTCAGGCGGCGAGCGTTTGGAATTTCCGGGGCTTGTATTTGGTGAAATCGGCTGTCGAGGCGCGTTGGAGGCGCTGGCTGCGGTCGATGGCGGCGTGGATTTGGTCATTCGAAAAAACGAAGCCGTCGCGGGCTGGGATGTACTCCAAACCCTTCATTTCGCTGAGTTTGAGGAGTGCGGCTGCTTCCTTCATGGCGGCGTCGTGTTCCGCTTTGCGGGTCGCCTGGAGGGATTGCAGCAGTGCGAGGTTCTTTTGGACGGCGCGGTTCAGACGCTGCTCGTAAAGGGTGAGGAGTTGGAGTGTTTTCGACTCCATGGTGAAGACGCGCGCGGCGGTTAGAGCGGCATCGACCTGTTCGTTATCGGGGCAGAGCCGGCCTCCGTTTTCCTGGAGGCCGAGGGCGAAGAGGTTGTCTTCGACGGCGCTGATTCTATTCAAGCGCCAGCTGTCGGTCGCGATGCGCTGGGCGAGTTGGATCTCCATGGCTCCTTCGGGGGCGAGGCTTTGGATGAGAGCTTGGGAGAGTTTGTCGTGGGCGGCGCGATCTTCGTCAGTCATGGTGGTGACCTGACCCGTGATGCCGTGGCGAAGCGCGTTCATGCTGGAACGCTTCTTACCCTCTTCCGTTTTCGGTCCTGTGGACAGAAGGGCGTTATTGCGGTTTGCTTCGACCTGTTTGTCGGAAATCATGTTTTCTCGATTAAGAGCTACCACGGCGGGCGGGAAAATCGCGGTCGCGGGAGGACAGGAACGGACCACCAGTGGCGCTGGGGCGTTGCAGGGATTGGGAATGCGGGAATCCTGAGAATATTTTCGCGGGCTGTGAACGAAAAAGTTCCCGCTCCGTATTGCGGGGAGAATGGAGTCTCCGAAGGGCGTGCCACATCGACGGATCGAGCGCTCCATCAAAGAGCTGGATCAAGGGTCACAGCCGACTTCCGGAGATTAACCCGATAGCGGAACTTCCACCACACGCTAACAAACCGCGACACAGGATTGCTAAACGCTTCGCCGTCAGGCGAGACTGGGGTGCGCTGGACGGCCGGGTCCGGGGGGAACTCGGAATTGCAGCGCGGCCTCTAAAGTTTCACACGTTCAACGAACTGCACGATGCCCAGAAGCAGATCGTCATTTAACTATGGCGAGTGTGCGGCTCGGTTACCTTTTCGTAGTGTTGGCGGCAAGCATGTGGGGGCAGATGGAGGTGCCGTTTATTTCGCGAGAGGGGATTTTGCCTGCAGGCGGGCCGCAATGGCTGGTACCGGATCAGTTTGTGGCAATCTATGGGCGGAACCTGGCGCCGCGTGGCGGGTGTTCCGAAAAACTGGAACCGAAAGCGGGGGTCTATCCAACCGATTTCTGCGACACCCGGGTGACGGTGAACGGGGTTCGCGCAGGTTTGCAGTTCGTAGGGGACAGTCAGATTAACATCAAGCTCCCGGGCGGGATTCCATCGGCGGGTGAAGTGGTGATTGTGGTGACGGCGCGAGGGCTGAGCAGCCAAGCCGTCCGGGTGCCGATCGGCAGGCCGAAGCTGAAGCTGTCGCTGGTGCAGCCCGCGTATGTGCGCATGCCGGTGTGGATTGCGCACAACGTGCCGGTGCCGTATCGCGACGAGATTCTACAGCCATTCGGGATGAGCGGCGGCAAGTTCGAGGTGAGGCGGAACGGAGTGACGCTGAAGCCGCTGGAAGTGCCCCCGCCGCGAGCTTACGCCATGCCCGGAAATGGCGGAGGCGTAGTGTTGGCGGTGGACATGCCGCTGCCGCTTCACTTGCAATACCGGTTCGATGTTGTGGGGAAGTACGAGATCCGGTATATCGGGACGCGGATGGAGCCGGACCCACCGCGTGGAACGAGGACGGTGGTGGAGGAGGAGTCGGACTGGACGGAGATCGAGGTTTCGCCGTTTTCGGAAAGGCGGCGGAGGGAATGGATTCGGGAGCGGGTGCGCACGATGCCGTCGTCGCCTGAACAGTTGACAGGGAAAGCGATACCCGAGTTGCTGGCGGTACCGGACGCGGCGGCTCTGGCGGCGATCTTGCCGCAGCTTTATCATTCGGAGCAATCGGTGCGGTACTACGTGGCGATGAGCATGAGGGTGTTCGATGCTGCGATGGTGGCGAAGCAGTTGACGCCGATGGTTCGCGAAAAGGGGCCAACGGAAGAGATTGCGAGACTGCTCGACGAGAATGAAAACCTTTTCGAAGGCGGGCACGAGGCGATTATGGCGGTGTTGCCGGAGTTCCTGAAGTTGCCGTCTGCACTGCCGCAGGCGGGGGCGCTGCAGTACATCGTCTGGGAACCGCTTCACGACTGGGGGAAGACGGCGGAGCTTCAGGCGCGAAGGGGTGCGCTGGTAATGGATGCGGCGCCCGGGATTCTGGAGCGCGGCGATGAGCATATCGACCAGTTGCTGGCCCAGGCCTTGGGGTCGATCAAAACGGATGCCGCGCGGGACATGTTGTGGAGCATGGTCGAGGGAGGGAAGGCGGCGGGCCAGTCAAAGATCGCGCTGACGTGGATTGGCGACGCGCGGGATTTGCCGCGGCTCGCGGGTTCGATGGATGTTTCGCTGGCGTATAGTTTGCATCACGCTTATGGGGATGCGGCGTTGCCGTGGCTGAAGAAGGCTGCCGGGGAGACGAATCAGCCGGCTTTGCGTCAGGCATGCGCGAGGGAACTGGTGATTGCCGGTGAGCCCGAGGGATTTCAATATTTGTTGCAGGCTATTGATGAGATGCCTTCGTTCAGGAGAGAAGCAGTGCAGTTTGTGCGGGACCGATTTCCGGTGCTTCGGGATGCGGATGAGGGTAAGGCGCTGGACTTTGTAAGAGAGCACGCGATCACTGCAAGATAAGTGCGGTCGTACTACCCGGCACAACGCGTGTTTCATCACCGCAACTGCATGACCTGCATCGACGTCGGTTCCCGGAGAGTAACTATCAGTCGCGAAGTGTAGAGGAACCCGGCGTGGCCCGGCTGTCATGCCGTGATATCGGGAGGTTTCGAGCGCGAAGTTTCCTAACCGTTACGCCGTCAGGATTGATCTATGCTGTTCTACGCGCTGCGCCTGAAACCAGGTTCGGAAGGCGCGCCGCTTGGTTGCATACGTTTTCGAACGTAGTAAAATCGGCCATGGCGAGATCGCTTCGTCTTTTGTTTTCCGTAGTGGCCGTGCTTGTTGGCAGCGCTGTCTACGCGCAGGAACTCGCCGGCCAATGGCAGGGCACGATTAAGTCAGGCTCTCAGGACCTTCGCGTCATCGTGCGGCTATCGAAAACCGACGCCGGCGGATGGACCGGTGCAGTGTATCGCATTGACGAATTTGCGATCGGTTTCCCCATCAACTCGGTGACGCTTGAGAACGCGACTCTCAAATTCTCCGCTCCGCGAAACAGTTACGAAGGAAAGATCAGCGCAGATGGCACCGTAATGGGCGGCACTCTGACCGACGGACAGCCGTTTCGACTCGAGTTGCGCCGCGCGACGCCGGAGACCGCATGGCCCACCGACGCCTCTCCTCACACCGTCCAGTTCGTCACTGTGGAAAAGGACGTCAAGCTCGAAGTCCTCGATTGGGGAGGCTCCGGCCGGCCTTTGGTCTTATTAGCAGGACTCGGAGACACTCCCCACACCTATGACCGATTTGCACTCAAGCTCAACGGAACCTATCACGTCTACGGCATCACGCGCCGTGGATTCGGCGCTTCCAGCGCACCCGATTCCAGGGTATTTGCAGCCGATCGCCTTGGCGATGATGTGCTGGCCGTCCTCGACGCACTCAAGCTGAACAAGCCCGTGCTGGTGGGGCACTCCATTGCAGGCGGAGAGCTGAGTTCCATCGGATCGCGGCATCCCGAGAGGGTTGCCGGCTTAATCTACCTCGACGCTGCTTATGGGTGGGCCTTTTATGACGAGGCTCACGGAGACTTCGACGTCGATAGGAATGAGTTGAAAAAGAAACTGGATGAAACGCTTGCATCCGGGTATTCGGCAAAGATCCTACGTGAACTCCTGGACATGCTCCTCCCGAACTTCACAAGGGACCTGCGGGAAGAGTTGCTGACTCAGGACGCCATGCCCCCGGCCGTGCTCGCCTCTCAGTATGTTCCGATCACCGGCCCGTCCGCGGCAGTCCTCGCTGGCACGCAGAAGTACACCCGCATCCCGGTACCCGCCCTCGCCATTTACGCTCTGCCTCACGATCTGAATGGCGGGCCCCCGATGGACCCCGCCCAGCGCGCGGCATACGAGGCTCGCGATGAGATCACCACCGGGGCCCAGGCCAAGGCTTTCGAAGACGGAGTCCCTGGGGCCCGCGTAGTGCGTTTGCCTCGCGCCCGCCACTACGTTTTTCGGTCGAACGAAGCGGACGTGCTCCGGGAAATCAACGCCTTCATCGCGGGCCTGCCCTAGAACGCAGAGGACCGTGCAACTCGCCGGTAGTCGCGAAGTGGCGAGTTTGCCCGCAACCGGTACGTTAGGTTTTCTGGATCGCCACTTCGCCGTCAGGGAGGACTGTCTTAGAGCATGGTCACGGCAAAATCTCAGGGACCCAGGCGGTGATAGATTTGTTCCTGGAATCGTGCCCCCCTGCAAGCGGTTGAAGGCTAGGACGTAAAACGCTGCATTTTACGACGGACGCCTTGAACCGGAAATGGAGGAGTTCACGAAGGTCGACTGGTGAACGAAAGGAGGCCATGCATGCGAACGAGAGCTTCCCTGGTCGGCTGCACAATTTTGGCCATCGCCGGAACAAGCCCTGCGCAAATCTTCCATCCCGACATTCCGCGAGCGTGGGACGACAAAGAGATCGAGCGTTTAGAGGTGCCGCTGGCGCAGCGGGATCGTTCGCCTCGATACCTCACCGCCGAGGAATATTATGCCCTGAAGGTGCGGCCGATCTATCGCACGTACCCTGTGTACATTGCCGGCCGGGAGCCCGCGGGATATATAGATGGTCGGAGACAAAAGGAACCGGAGATCGTTTTCGACGCCTCAAAGCTGCGAACTAAAGAGGACTGGATTCGAGCCGGCGAGGCGGTCTTCGAGGCCGGTGTGCTCGACATAGCTCCGCGGGCGGGAGCGCGAACTGGGGGAATCCCATCACCCCCGGGGCTTATATTTCCAACAACCATGAGGGCGTTATCGCTTTTGGCAGGTATGTCGTTCGTCAGAAGGGCTTGGTGGAGGTGGGCTTCGACTCTTGTGCAGGATGCCATGTTCGCATTCTGCCCGACGGAACGGCATGGAACGGAGCGCAGTTGGATGTGGCAATTGAGCGCGCCGATATCGGGCGCATCCGGGACCCCTCGAATCCTGAGGTGGCTAGACGAGCGCTCGATCTTGAGTGGGCAAGGTCCGCAGCACCGTGGATTATGTCGCGAGAGGAGTTCGACAAGGTGGTAACGGTTGATGAGCTGATACGACGGAAACAGACGATGCAAGCCGGCGTTCGTGTGCGCGAGGGCTCCGGCTCCTCTCATCCCACGCATATCCCATCGCTCATTGGGCTTGAAAAAATACGCTATCTGGATTCCACTGGTCTGGTTCGCCAGCGGTCCATTGGTGACTTGATGCGTTATGTCATCGTGAATTACGGACTTGCCGACATCGCACACTACGGCGACTTTCAGCCCAGTCCCATTCCGCTTCGTGCTGGCAATGCCGATGCCGGTACGCGCTTCAGCGACGAGCAGCTTTATGCGCTCGCTCTGTACATTTACTCCCTCCAACCGCCGCCGAATCCCAATCCGTTCGATGAGCGCGCGCGCCGCGGGCAACGCATCTTCCAGCAACAGGGCTGCGCCGGATGTCACACACCGCCTCTTTACACCAACAACAAGCTCACCCCGGCTGTGGGCTTTAAGGTCCCTGCGGACCTCCTCAAGACCGATGACATTATGAATGTCTCGGTAGGCACCGATCCGGGGCTTGCGACGCAAACCCGCCGCGGCACAGGATTCTACAAAGTGCCTTCGCTGCGGGGGGTGTGGTATCGCAATGCATTCAGTCACAGCGGCCAGGCGGACACATTAGAAGAATGGTTCGATCCGGCGCGATTGAAAGACGATTATGTGCCGAAGGGTTTCCACCTCGGTCCCGGCCCGATCAAAGGTCACGAATTCGGGTTGAAGCTCTCCCCGGACGACCGGCAAGCCCTGATCGCGTTCCTGAAAACGCTGTAGGTTAATCGCCGCTGTTGCCTCAGTCCGCTGCACCTACTCGCTCTGGTTACCCGCGATATGTCGCGCAGCTTTACCTTCGTCCGGCCACGTGGACGTAAAACGCGCAAACCACGCCCTTAACGGCCGATGCGACCGGGCAGATATACCAAATGCCATCGATCTGGATCGTAGAACGCTGCGCCGTCGATCATGGGCGATCGGCTCGGTTCCTCGGGCTCCGTTCTGCAACAGAACGGCCAGCACATCGTCCCGCCTCATCTTTTTGGGCCCAGGCTCTCGGAGTCACCCACGGCGGGCGTCCCGGGCAAGCGTGTTGCCGCAGCGGACTTTCAGCCGGAATGTGCCCTGGGTCGCTTAGAATAGTTTCCAGGAGAGAAGCAATGATGAAGGCCTTACGTGTTCCGGCATTTGCCCTCCTCGCGCTGGTCGTGACTGTAATGCCCCTTTCGGCGCACCACTCATGGCCGGTGGCCCGTGACCGGCTCGTGACAGTCAAGGGCAAGGTCATCGAGTTCGTGTGGGCCAATCCCCACCCGATGATGACTCTTGAAGTTGAGACCAACGCCGGTCGTGAGAAATGGCTGATCGGTGGCCCCGCCATCAGCCGCATGGAGGCCAACGGCTGGACCAAAACGACGGTGAAGCCTGGCGACGTGATCACCGGTATCGGCTATCAGTTTGCCGACGGTGAAAAGATCATCAGACTTGAGCGCGTCGTACTGGCCAACGGGAAGGAACTGCGCCTCTACGGCCACTAGACTCGTTGGGCCCGCCGCGACGCAGAACCGAGATTTCTCACAACCCGTCAGCTGGCCGGCGAATCGGTAAACGCTGCGTCAAATCGCCGGTTATCGGCGCAGCTTCAACGGGCAAGCCCGGGACTGCCCGCCGGCGGCTGTGATGGTCGCCGCGACGTATTCACGCGATAGTATTTGGCGAGAGACGACGGTAGGAACCGAAAAACGACTGCCAAAGCCTGCCAGTTGTAAGACCACGGACTGACCGTTCTGGACGAGGCGTAACCTGTAGTTGATGAGAGGACTGGGGCGGAGGTATCCTCCTGGTACGTGTGGCCTGAGAAGCCGGGCATGAAGCAAATTTTCCTGACTCTGTTTGTACTCTGGGCGGCTGGAGCCGGCGGCCAGTCGCCTGCGGGGCCTCCTGCTGATTCTGCCGTCGGCGACACGTTGTTTGCCGATTGCACAAAATTGCGGACGCGCCACGCGGTAAGTCCGTTGTCTTTGTCGCAAAACGGCTTATGGCGCGCGTATGTGGATGTGGATCAGGGCAGTCCGGAGTGCCTTCTGAAAAGTTCACTGTGGATTGCGCGCGCAGATGGGCCGTACCAGTTGGCCTACTTCATGGCGCCGGCACGCGATGCTGAAGGCAATGGAATGCAGATTCTCGGTTGGATGCCGGGGCCTTCCGTTGTGCTGGTAAAAACCGAACGTTGGCAGTGGGGGTCGGATGCGGGTGACATCCAACAGGTGCTGGCGATTGAGGCTTCCACAGGTCGCGTGTATGAGCCGAGGCTGGACGACATTCTCGCGGCGCATCGCGGCAAACAGTGTTGGTTCCGCGTGAAGGACGCCGGTTTCTCTAGCAGTACAAGTCTTGAAATTCTCCTGCGCGTGCAGCTTGCAACGGCGCACGATGTGGATGAAACGGAGGACGACGTGCCCCCGGAGAAACGGTGTGGAAATCTCGAAGAGACTTGGAATTTTGATTACAGTTCGGCATACGAAGTAAAACAGGTCTCAAACCAACAGCCGCTAATGTTGTTCCGGTCTCCTGGAAGTATCGTCGAGACTTCGGGCCTGTCGGGCGCCGCTGCACGATAAGGCCGTGCCGAATCGAAGCGGTGCACGCAGGCAAGGCTAATAGGATGCGGAACGCCGAAAAGGACGCAGCAATGACAGCTCACAAGGGATCCTTGTGCAGTGCCACCGTGATGTCGGCGGGAATTCCGACTGTGGGATTGCCCTTTAGATAGCCGAGCGAAGCCAGGAACAGATCGGTCTGCCGGAGCACGAGAGCGTGCCATGGCGAGTCGGGGAAGCGATTGAAGAAGCCGTGCTGTTGGCCCGCGGCGGTGTAGAACTCCGCGCGGGTTCCGGCGGCGATCAATTGTCGGGCGAAGTCGCGGCCTGCATCTTGAAGGGGATCTTCCGTGCCGTAGAACAAGATGGCCGGTGGACCGCCTTTGGTGACTTTCCAACTGGCCATGACAGCACAGGGCGCGCCCTGTGAAGATTGGCCAGGCGGGCAACCGAACGCGGGATTGAGTAACACCAGGGCGTTAGGCTCGGGTGAGATGGAGCGATCTTCATCGTCAGGTTCGAACGCCGTATTGTAAGCAGTGAAGGCGGCCATGCTGGCGCCTGACGAGCCGCCGGCCGCAATCACGCGGCGCGTGTCGATTCCAAGATGCCGCGCATTCGTTCGGAGCCAACGGATGGCGCTCTTGCCATCCTCGACGCAGCGCTCCGGAGGGGTGTGATGGACACTTTCAATGCGGTACTCGGGTGCGGTCGCGACCATGCCGCGCACGGCGAAATATTCCGCCGTGGCCGCGAACTGCGCGGGACTGCCGGTCGCGCAACTGCCGGCAAAAAAGAAGACGATCGTGGGCCGACGATCGCTCGCCTTCCAGTTTGGCGGAAAATAGAGGTTGATCCTCAGATCACCCTGCCGGGTGGTCTTATACACCGCCACGGCTTTGTTGTCGACCGGAAGGATATCGGTCTCGATCGGCTTCAATGCCGCTGACGCGGCGCCGATTACCGACTCGACCACGAGCACGGCCAGGAAAATGCGCATGATTTCCTTTAAAGCGGTCTTTCTCAGAATAGACCATGGGCAGGACTTGGGATGGCAAGACTCCCGAAGTTGACCGGCGCGATGCGTCGCGAATAGGTCCTGCCTTATCGCAGGGGGCGAGTTACCCGCCACTTCGCCGTCGGCGGGGACGAATGCGTGACTGTGGCAGCCTAAGGGCGAAGCAAGCGCACAACCTGCCGCCTGAAACCCTCACTGGCGAGTTGAACCGGGCGATTCCATAGCCTGCGAGGGTAATCACGATTTCATTCCGCTGCGCGGCTAAAGAAATGTATTGCGCCAGCGAATCGTCGGATTGCAGATCGAGGGACACTTCCTTCACAGCGCTCAGAAATTCACTGTCGTCGATTTCGGCGGCTTGAGAATACCTGCTTTGAGCGTAAACAGACGAGCCACCCAGCAACAACAGCCAGAAAATGAAGTGGACAGCAGCCTTTTGCACCATATTCGCAATCATCCCTGGCGCCGGCGGTGGCTTGAATATTAGCCCGATTCTGCTATACTTCGCGCAACGATAGCTAGTGCCCGTACTGGATAGGAGGGAGGAGATCAGGCGCAATGCGCTATGCCGCCCTCTTACTGTCCGTCGCGCTTCTGCCCGCCTTCGCGCAGAATAGCCGAAGCCTCGTCTCTGAGCGTTTCACCGGTCGCTATCACTGCGGCGGCGCCTGGAGAAATTTTGAGTTCTTTGCCTCCCCTGTCATGGGCCTGCTGGGAGTGGTGGATCCGGATGAGGGGGTTACGGCAAGCATCAACATGTCTTTCCACTCCTTCAACGGCATCGAAACCACCGGCTACCGATTGAAAGGAACGTATGACGAAAAGACCGGGCGCTTCCATTTCGAGCCCGAACCGTGGGTAAGTCATCACCCGGCGGTGTATGAGGCACTCGGGATTGAGGGGACGTTCGATATGCAGACCAGGAAAATAAACGCGAGGATGTTGAACGATAAATGCGACAAAGTGGAGATGGTCCTGCGCGGTGAGAAACTGCCTCCCTTGCCGGATGAGCCGCCCGCCCTGGTTGCGCCCCGCGACCGAAACCGGCCCGAAACGCTCCCGGGTGCGACCAACGTCACCAATTACCTGGATGCCTCTTATAGTACGAATTTCGAGTACCTGGTTCCAGCCTGGTATGACCCTCCCGGCACCGTGCACGACGGCGAACCAGTCGACGAGGTGGCCGACCTGATGAAAAAGGAAAAGTTCGTCTGCGTGGGCTCGGGTCGTGTGACGTGGGATTCCGGCGGAACGCAGGGAACCGCGCCTGGCCAGCAGGCCGTCGTGATCGGGCGTTCTGTCATCGAGTGCGCAGGCGATTGCAAGGGCCTTTTTTACCGGCCCATGGTCCTTTCGGCTGTGCACTTCGGCATGACCAGGCCGCTCCCCACCATGCAGATCGCCGGCAGGCTCGGGGGCGCGCTGAATTTTGAATGGAAGTTCTCGCGCACCAACAAGTCCCAGCCACCGCCGGAGATTTATGTTTATTGGTGGACCCCTCTCGTGGGTTTTGGGCCGTTCGATCCCTCCCCGGCGGAAATCGAGCGCCGAATGGCGGCGGCGCCCCCGTGCAAAGCGCCCCGCAACAAGTAAAATCAGACGATCCGAGGAGATGAAATGAAAAGCTTCCTGCTGGCTTCTGCAACGCTGGTCCTGAGCGCATCCCTTACTTTTGGGGCGGGGCTGTGCAATCCAGATGCGTTCAGGCCTGACGGCCGGGTGAGCTGCCTTGCTCTTGAGGCCGGGGCTGTCAAGGCCACCTTGGATTACTCAATCGCCCAGGAGAGCGCGAAAATCGACGCCGCGCGAAAACGCTACTGGGCACTGTCGCCGAACAGCCCGGGGTTTGACAAGGCCCTGAAAGACTACTCTGAGGCGCTCCGGGAGAAAGACGTGTACTACTTGGCGATGTCTACCAGTCTTACGCTGAACATCGTGTTCGTGAAGGCGGGCAACGCCCTCGCGGCTTTGAGCGGCGATACTTCGGTGAATGACCTGAACAAGATCCCCAACACTTTGGACGGCGGCCTCCGGCCTTACGCCCGGCCGCTGTTCGCACGGTGGGTCGCAGCGCTGCGCCGCAAGGAAGAGAAAAGGCCTCCGACGGGGGACCCGCTGGCGGACGCCGGGCTGCCCCTGATTCAATTCGCCGCGAAGATGCTGAACGATCCTTCGGCCAACCCGCTGCTGCTGGTGGACGCGCTCCAGGACCGATCGCGCTTCCGCGAGGCTTATGAGGATGCCCGAAACTGGGCAGAACGTTTGGCGAGCGGCGTGGATATTTCCAGAATGGATCCCGAGATTTACATTCGCAGCCAAATGGAAGCGGATGTGAGCTGGACGCTCGGCCAGAACAAGCCGGACGATCTGCCCGAAGAACCTGTCGACGCGACTCATGATCTCTACAAAAAGTTCGTCGAGATGTTCGGCGAGCTGCAGGTGCGGGCCGCCGCGAATGTGACTTTGCAGGCGCCGAAAAATTCCGTGGGCGGGCTGGCCACGCGCTCCCCGGTGGAGATCGGCGAATTCGTCGCGTCGCCGTCCCCGAACCCGTACTATCTCTTCCTGCGCCAGGTGACTAAAAGCAGTCCTCGCGCTTATGCCATTGCGCTGGCTTTCGATCCCAACACGCTCCTGACCATGCAACCGGCCGCCGCATTCAGTATGAAAGATAACTGGGACAAGGCCTTGTTGATCTATAACCAGCTTGTGGCGAAATATGGCGAAGCGAACGTTCTGGCCGCGGCGGGGCGATTAAAAGACACCCCCAAAGATTCCGAAGGCAGGATTGCCGGAGACCCACAATCACAGCCCTTGCGTGTCTGGTTCCAGGCGCTTTTGAAGGATTCCAAAGCGGCCATCCCGGATGGCCAGGTCGCGCATTTCCGCGCCAGCTCCTACGATCCGCGCTGGGTGGGAAAACCTGTGATCGTGCGCGGCACCGTTGCGGGCGTCGACGTCGATACACATGGTCTGCCGCAGTACGCGACCATTCGTTTCAAAGACTCCCGCCCTGATGGCTTTGTGGGATTCTCTCCCTACCCTGACATGCTGCAATCCAGCTACGGCGACAATTTTGCCGGTCTGATTGGCAAGACGATAGAGGTTCAGGGCGATGTTCAGAGCTTCGGCGAGGGCGCCGGCGTGCGCATTCTGAGTGTCCGGCAACTCAAGGTGCTGGATACGGGCGCACTCGCGAATTTCCGGGAATCGACGCCGGATTGGATGAAGCTGTCCACACCTGCCGGCAACCTTGTCGATTCACCGAAATACCTTGCCTGGAAGAAATTCCCGCCAGGTTCGAAAGCCAGCTATAACAACTACTTGTTGCACGAATACCAACCGGGTACCGATCAATACACCCAGACCAAAATTTCGCGCGATACCCTGACGCTCGTGTCGATTGACGGCGAGCGGGCCATCGTAAAAGCGGAATCTACGACCTCCGGGAAGGTCGCAGGCCGTAACGGACCCGATACTTCTTCCGCCGATCAACTGATCTTCAAGGCGAAACAAGCCGCGCCGGGCGCGCCAGTGGACGACCCGAGCAGGACCGTCACGATTCGGTGAAGAGACGCTGACGATCAACGGGAAGAAGATCGGCACCCGGTGGGAGTCTGTTACCCGGACCGGCGATCCCATGACCTTTACGAAGACGTGGACCAGCGACGAGGTGCCCGGAGGTCTGGTACGCACGCAACAGCAGAGTCATTCGCAGATTACCGGCCAAACCTATCGGGACATCCAGCAGACCCTTTATGCTCCCCTCGACGGCGTCGACGCTCAATTGGGTGACGCGACTTCCTCCGCGCCACCGCCGGCCAGTCCCGCGAGCCTTCCGGCCGGGAGGGGAATGCCTGCTGCTCAGGCGCAACCGTCGCCGGCATTGGCAACCGCCGGTCCGCCGGACTTCATCGCACGCTACGGCGCGCTGACGAGGCGCGCGAGCCGGGCTACGGTTGCATTGGCCCAGGCTCAAAGGAAGGCATCCGTTACCGGTATGCCGCTTCCGGACGATATGCGCGCTGCCCAGGAGCGCCTGCCCAAACTGCAACAGGCAGCGAATTTGGCGATTCGCACGCGCGACTATACGGCGGGCGAGCAAACCTTTCGTGCCATGGAGGATACTTTGGCCGCGATCGAGGATTTCCTGGCGAAAGCAGGCCCGCCACTGCGGCGATGACTTGCGCGGCAACGTCCATCCCGGTGGTCGAGTCCAGGCAGTGGCAGGTCCACCGATGAAGTGAAAAAGAGCGAAACGGCCGCGAATCCTGTTTGTTGACGGTGTTGAATGAATCGCGGGTCAGTTCGATTACGGAAAAGAGGAAGCGATGAAATGGATTTACATCATGTCCGGCGCGTTGGCGATGGTGGCATCTGTCGCGCCCGCGCAGGCAGCCTGCCCTGTGCCGCCGGGAGCCGTCAAGGTCGCTCTTCCTTCCGGGTTGCCGCCCGCTTTGAGCGAAGCGCTGAGCGACATCGCATTGCCGGGCGAGCCGTTTGACGCGAGCGACGTATACGTCAAGCGGCATAAACACGGCCGCTACATCTTCGTCTGGAATATCGGCAGCCGGTGGATCGTGGCGACGGAACAAGGCGGCAAAGTGCTGCACGCCGAAGTCCAGACTTATGACCTCGGCAAGGACGGCAAGACCGCGGCCCTGATCGAAGAGCGCATCACATTTCCGAACAGCGCGTGCGCGATCGCGACCAGGCTGGCCGGGCGATAATTCGAGCACGGGAAGGAGAAAGCGATGAAATGGATTTGCGTCATGGCCGGCGTGTTGTCGATGGCATCATATGCCACGTCCGCGCAGGCAGCCGCGATTGAGGAGTGCCCCGTGCCGCCTGGAGCCATCAAGGTCGATCTTCCTTCCGGGTTGCCGCCTGCTTTGCGCAAGGCGATGGGCAACGTCGCTTTGCCTGGCGAGCCGTTTAACACGATCGACATAGTCGTCAAAGGGCAGAAAAACAGCCGCTACATCTTCGTCTGGAATATCGGCAACCGGTGGATCGTTGCGACGGAACAAGGCGGCATAGCGCTCCGCGCGGGGGTCTTTATTTATGACCTTGGCAAGGACGGCAAGACCGCCGCCCTGATCGAAAGCAGCTTCACATTTCCGCAAAGCGTGTGCGCGGCCGCGACCAAGGTGGCCGGACGGTGAAATCGGATCGGGATCGAGAACCAGATTGTTTAGCAGGTTTGCACCGTAGCGGAAGGGGCGTGGTTCTTTAGTTTGAAGGGTGCAGTATTACCTTCTGCACTCTCCAATTGCCGATCTCGCCAACGTAAAGTTCGTTGTCGCGGCGGCAATCGATGGCGTTGACCGTGCCGAACTCCTTTGGCAATTTGCCCGCCCGGCCAAATTTGCCGACGATTCGTCCGTCCAACTCCACCTTATATATCTCGCCGCCATTATCGATGTCTTCCGCCGGATTCGAATTGGAGCTGTAGAGATACTGATGCGAGCCCGGCGTGATGCAAACCGCCGACGGAGCACCCACATTATCGATCTGCGACTTGAAGTTCCCTTCGCCGTCGACGATCTGAATTCTCTTGTTCCCGGCGTCCGCGACATAGACGTTGCCCTGGGCATCGAGCGCGATCCCGCGCACCGAGTTGAACTGGCCCTGCGCTGTCCCCCGGAACCCCCAGGACTTGATGAACTTGCCGTTCTTATCGAACTTGGCGACTCGCGCATTGCCGTAACCATCGGCTACATAGATATTGCCGGCGGCGTCCCATGCCACATCGGTGGGCCGCTGAAACAGATCGCTCTGCGCGCCAGCGCCTGCCGGTCCACGGCCTCCCCGCGCAGGAGGTCCTTCCGCGCCGCCGCCTCCCGGGGCGCCCCCGCGGCCCGCGGCAGGCGGAGGGTTGGACGGAACCCGTTCCGACTCGGATTTTCTTCCCAACAGAAGCTGCACGCGCCCGGCCGGATCGAACTTGATCACCATGCTCGACATTTGATCGACAATCCAGATGTTGTCCTGTGGATCCACCCGCACCTGTTGAGCGACCAGGAATGCGTACGAATCCTGGCCGATCTCACGCACGAACTTGCCTGTTTTATCGAATTGATACAACCGCGAACCGCCATGGGCGAAGGGACGCGACGTGCCGAGCGAGATCGTCGGATGGCCGGTCCGCGTGTAGACAAAAAGATCGCCTTTGGAATTCGTCGCGACGCCGGCCACTTCACCGATCGTGACGTTGTCCGGGTACTTCAAAAGGTTGGCAACGGAATCGAAGGCAATTTCAGGCGTCTGGGCGGCGGCCTGCATCCCGGCAAGGAGCACCACGCCCGGAAACATTTGCAGAAAGCGTTTCATATACCCTCTCATTTGGCGGCCTGCGGCTTCAGCATCAGCTTCTGCACACGCCAGGACTCGATTTCCGCCACGAAAATCTCGTTCGGATTGCGGCAGTCCATCATGTGGACCACCTGGAAGCCGCCCGCCTGTTTGCTTGCATGGCCGAATCTGCCGAGGATTGTCCCGTCCAGTTCCATCTTGTAGATCTCACCCGTGATGTCCCACGATCCCGGGGCATTGCCGTTGGGATTGGAATTGGAAGTAAAGAGATATTGGTGCGGACCCGGCGAAACGCAGACGGTCCAGGAATCGCCGATGTTGTCGTAGCTTGCTTTGAAGGCGAGGTCGTTATCGAAAACCTGCAACCGGTGGTTGGACCGGTCGGCAACGTAGACGTTGCCTTTCGCATCCACGGCAATCCCGTGCGGCAGGTTCAACTCGGTTTTGCCCGTCCCGGCTTTCTCGCTGCCCACCTGCGTGATGAACCGGCCATTCTTGTCGTACTTCACCACTCGGTTGTTTACGTAGCCGTCGGAGACGAAAATATCTCCCTGTGGGTCCCACGCCACGTCCGTCGGACGGCCGAGAATGTACTTCCCGGCCAGCGGCGCCGGACCGACGGTCGTCGAAAGCGCGCCCGCGATCACATCGGGTCTGTGACCCAGCACCATGACGACGCGTCCCGCGGGATTGAACTTGATCACCATGTTCGTCCCCTCGTCGACGACCCAGATGTTGTCTTCCGGATCGACGCGCACCGAATGCGCGAACTCGAAGCCGTAGTTCCCGGCGCCGATCTCGCGGACGTAGTTCCCGTTCTGATCGAATTCGAATAAGCGTGTATTGGCACTGCGCGTGTAAACGAAGAAATGTCCTTTGGAATTGGTGGCCACACCCATGGATTCACCCAGATAAAGTCCCGGCGGAAGCTTGATTAAGTTAGGTATGGTGTCGAAAGGAATCTCAGGCACATTTTGGGCTTTGGCTTTGGTTTGAGCCAGGAGAGTGCCGCCGGACAGCAGTCCGAGCGCGATACAGGACATGATGCACGAAATCCAACGGAGAGAATACGCATGGCCAAACATGACGTATAAATCTATCACAATGCGGAGGCAGTAATTGACGCAGTGGCTTGTGGCGGAGATCCTGGCGCGCCGCTCCCTCACGGTCACGGTTCCGTAGAAAAGAATCGGTATGTTGTTGCCGAGCCGGGCCAGGGCCTGTTACGGCTGCGACGGCGCAGGGGCCTTGTTTGGCGCTTCCGAAAGCAATCGCTCGGCATCGTCTTTTTCCAAACCGCCGGAGAAATAGTAGCCTTGGGCAGTATCGCAGCCGAGGCGCACGGCCTCGGCGAGCTGATGCTGGTCTTCAATGCCTTCGGCGACTACGTTCATATTGAGCGCGTGCGCGAGGTGTACGATCATCGCCACGATCGCATTGGTTTCGGGATCCGACGCGACTTTGCTCACGAACGAGCGGTCGATCTTGAGGGAATCGAACTGAAAGGTGCGCAGATAGCTGAGCGAAGAGTATCCGGTTCCAAAGTCGTCGAGCTTCAAACCCACTCCCAGCGACCGCAAACGGGCAAGCATCTTTCGGGCCGACTCAATTTCGGTAATCAGCGCGCTTTCCGTCAATTCGAAATTGAGCGTCTCGGGCGGAATGCCGGTTTCCATGAGCGATCGCTGGACGCAACTAATAAGGTCGGGATCCGCCAGTTGTTTGACCGACAGATTGACGTTCATGGTCAACGGTTTGGCGCGCGGGAATTTCGTCTGCCAGATCTTCAGTTGGCGGCAAGCCTGTTCGACTACCCACGCGCCGATGGGAATGATCAGGTTGGTCTGCTCGGCGGTGCCGATAAAGTCGGACGGCATGAAACAACCGAGCCCCGGACGCTGCCACCGCAGGAGACACTCGAATCCCACGATCTCTCGCGTGGCGGGATTGACTTCGGGCTGATAGACAGGCACCAATTCGCCGCGTTTGATCGCGTGGGACAGGTCGATCGCGATCGACATGCGAGCCTGGGCGCGCTCACGCATGCCGGGATCGAACTTCTGCCACCGGTTCTTTCCGAGTTCACGGGCCTGGTGCGCGGCCAGACCGCCGTCGCGGATCAGGTCTTCGGCAATCCGATCCCGGCTGTTGTCCACAACCACGCCGATGCTGGCGCTGATCTCATGCTGCAGGCCTCCAAAAAATACGGGGGTGGAAAAGGTTGATAGAAGCTCCCCGGCCAGCCGATCCGGCCGATCGTCGCTGCCGTGATCGAGCAGCACGATGAACTCGCCGCCACCAGTTCGCCCGACAGTGTACTTGCCCGGCGAGATACCGGACTGGGCCAGGGTTTCTTTGAGACGCCCGGCAACTTGCCGCAGTATCTGGTTTCCCGCCTCGCAGCCGAAACTGTCGTTGATCGCCTTGAAGTCATTCAGCTCGAGCAGAATTACCGCGAGCGCACCCGGCTCCGCGCTGCCACCAGATCGGCGCACCGCGTCCGCGACGCGATCGAGGAGCAATTGCCGGCTGCCCAGTCCGGTAAGCGGATCCAATAGTCTTGTCACGCGGTCTGCTTCGGAGCGCGCCATTTGAGACTGTATCCGCGCCGCAACCACCAGTGCGTCCACGGGCTTGACCACGTAATCGTTAGCGCCCAGGCGAAGGGCCTCCGCAACCATCTGGCCCTGGTCGACGCCCGTAACCATGATCACCGGCAACTCGTTTTGCGAATACGTAGTGCGGAGCCGCCGCAACACTTCGAGACCGCTCATGCCGGGCATCATCTGATCAAGCAGCACCAGGTCGTAGCGCCCATGCGGGATTCTGGCCAGAGCGTGCGGACCGTCGTCGGCAACCTCGACGGTGTACCCCCGCTGCGTCAGGCGGCGCGCAAGCGCGGCCCGGTTGTTTGCGTCGTCGTCAACCACGAGCAGTCTTCCCAAGCCGGATGCCGGGAAGGTTCCCGGAAGTGAGACCGGCGGCGTTTCGACCGGGGCTTCGCTCTGTGGCGCGTTGTTCATCGCGCGCTCACTCTCGAAAAAGCTGCCACCAGAGCGGGTTCCTCCGCCGCCACGGGGCGCGGCACCTGAACTTTGAAGGTCCTGTCGTTCCACGCGAATTTGCTGAAGTTGAGCAGCCTTGCGATGACGGCATCCGATACCGTTTGACCCTTGGCAACCAGCAGAAGCCCGTTCGCCGCCCAAAGGTCTTCGCTTATGATCATGTTGGGCCGGAGATCCCGCAGACGAATGGTGCGCACCTCCATTTCCACGGCTCCGACGTCCGCCGACGCGATCACAGCGGTCAGCCTGGGCTGATAGATCTCGGGATGCTCGTTCATGAACTTCAATGCCGATTCCCGCAATGCGCCACGGGAAACCGCTTCGTCGAGGCGGATGGCGACCATCAGCATCTGCGCTCCAACCTGGACCACCTCGGAGACGTTGAGGTCGCGGAGCTCACAAAACGGCGTCATCTGGTGTCCGACGATTTCGGCGATGACTTCCAGGCGCGGGATTCTGGCCAGGAGCTTTTGCCCGACAGAGGGATGGGACCCGAATGTCTTCTGTTCTTCCGCTGTCAGAGTACTGCCGGTGTAGATTTTCTCGAGGATATCGGACGGAACCGCGATACACCCGATCTGAGACAGCATCGAAGCCAGGTCGAACTCCCACAATCCAGGCAGTTCCAGTTTGGTGGCCATGTGCCGGATATGGCGCCGGATACGGGAGGCGCGGCTGAAAGCGAGCGGGCTTACCACGCTTAACACTTCGGTCATCATGGCCACGCTGCCGTTCAGCGTGTGTTCCAGGAGTTCCCTCTCCGCAATGATCAGCTGGTACTGCTTCAGCGCGCCGTCAATGGCGTTGCGAAGCGTGTCCACGGGGCAGGGCTTGGTCAGAAACTGAAAAATACTGCCTTCGTTGACCGAGGCGATGGCGGCCTGAAGGTCCGCGTTTCCACTCAGGATCAGCCGGACACTGTCGGGAGACTGTTTCCTGACCGCTGTCAGGAACTGGATTCCATCCATCTCCGGCATGCGGAGATCGGAAATGACCACTGCGTATGGCCCGCGTTGCGCGATAGCCGAAAGACCGGCGACAGGCCCCACGGCGGTTTCAATCTCGAATTGCAGGCGCAAATTGCGCTCGAACGCCCGCAACACGTTCTCTTCATCATCGACGCAGAGGACCTTCCGGTTCATGCTGCCTTCTGCTCGCGGGCAGCTTGTTCGATCAGGGTCCGCCAGACGGACACGCGCTCAGCCAAACCCAGATGATCGAGATAATCGATGTCCAGTTCGGATGCCCGCGCTCCCTTGTTCGCGGCGCTCTTCTCGTGCGCCAGTGCGTTGGCGGCGTGGACCGCCGTAAGCGTCCCGAGCCGCAGGGCCGGGCAACTGCCGGGCGCGTGATGATAGGCGACCGCCTCAACCACGCTGTCGGGAAGGCCCCACAACCAAAGAAGGTAGGTTCCGATCTCGCTGTGCGTCGTGCCGAAAATTTTCTGCTCGGCCTCCCGGCGGTGGACGCCATTCACTTCGGCGAATCTCATGGCCTGTTCATATCTTGCGGGGGCGGCTGAAACGAGCACAAGTTTTCCGATATCGTGCAGGAGTCCCGCCATGAAGGAGTCCTCTATCTCCTGCCTGGAGAGGCCCTCGGCAATGGCAATCTTGCGCGCCAGAATTCCCGTCAGTATCGTATGTTTCCCCAAATCCTCGATGGAAAAACGCGATAAGGGTCTGACGGTGAACTGAGAGAACGCCTTGACGCTCAGGGCCAGCGATTTTAACGTGTCCAGACCCAGATACAGCACTGCGTCTCTGGGATCGGAGATCCGGCGGCGAAGGCCGAAAAACGCCGAGTTCGAAAGCTGCAGGATCTTGGCGGTCATGGCCGGGTCTTTGGCAATGATGTTCGCTACATCCTGAGCGCACCCGTCGGGATCCGCCAGCCTGTTCATGACTTCGACATAGAGAGACGGAATGCTGGGCAGAGTTCCGGCCCCGGAGACCAGAGCCTGCAGCGAAGGGTCCGTAAAGGTGGACTTCAGGGCAACCGCCCGCTTGATCGTCAGCTTGAGCGATTCGGCGTCGCAGGGTTTGGAAAGATACTGGTGCGCGCTGACCGCCGCCTTCAGAGTGAGGTCCCGATCGGACTGCCCGGAGAGGACAATTCGCACGACCCCGGGATGCATCTCTCTCACCCGCGCCAGAAGCTCGGTTCCGTCCATACCGGGCATCCGGACATCGGTGACGATGACGTCGAATGGATCGCGGGCCATGATTTCGAGCGCCTGAGGGCCGCCACCGGCAAAACTCATTTGCCACTCTTCACGCATGGGGTAAAGGAAGCGCCGGATGCCATCGAGCACTCTTTGTTCGTCGTCGACAAAAATAATTCGCGTCATGCCGCCTCCATTTCCAGTGCCAGCGGGAGGCGGATGACGAACGTCGCCCCACTGCCCGGTTCGGACTCAAGCTGAATAGTGCCGCCGTGTTTCTGCACGATCACTCCATAAGCGATAGCCAGACCCTGCCCCGTGCCCTTGCCGACAGGTTTCGTGGTGAAGAAGGGGTCGAATACCTTCGACTGGTTTGCCTTCGAAATTCCGCAACCGGTATCGCTCACCCGGATCTCAACGGCTACACCGTCGCGGCGAGTGGCTATGTGGATTTTGCCCATGTCGCCGGAGTCCTTCACCACGTCGGCGATCGCGTGCGCGGAATTGACGATCAGGTTGAGGATCACCTGATTAAGCTCTCCGGCAAGGCAGGGTACCGGAGGCAGCTCCCGATCGAAGTCCGTCGTCAGCTCGGCCAGGTATTTCCATTCGCTCCTCGAAACCACCACCGTGCTCTCGATCGCGCGATTGATATCGACCGGTATCTTTTCGACTGGCCCGGGATGCGAGAATTCCTTCATGGCGAGCACGATGCGCGCCACCTGATCGACTCCTCCGAGCAACTGTTCGATCGCTATGGGAACTTCGTTCCGAAGGTAATCGAAAACGCCTTCGTCCAGCATTTCCCGTGTGGGAACGGCCACTCCGGACACGGGCTCCTCGTCAAAATTGCGGCGCGCTTCGGCGAATTTCACCAGATCCCGAAACGCGTCCTCGAGGAATTTTCCGTTGTCTCCGATGTACTGAATCGGGGTATTGATCTCATGCGCAATGCCCGCGGCCAGTTGTCCGATGGACTCGAGCTTCTGGGTTTGAGCGAGTTGCCGCTCGAGCTCTTTGACATGGGTGATGTCTTCGGCCACGTGTGCGATTCCGAGAAAATTTCCCTGGCGGTCCTGCATGGGAGACAGGGTCAGAAGTATGGGAATCGGTTCACCGGACCTGGTGAGCCGCAGGGTCTCCACATGTTTGACGCGTTCGCCGTTTCGCAGCCTTTCCATAAAAGCCGCATCTTCCACGCGCCGGGCCGGTGGAACGAGCGCCTCCATGGTTCGGCCGATCATTTCTTCCGCTGTGTAACCGTAAATGCGCTCGGCGCCCCGATTCCAAGTGAGTACCGATCCGGCCACGTCCTGGCTGATGATCGCCGCATCCGCGTTTTCCACGATGGACGCCAGCTGGGCGTTCGCGCGTTCGACCTTTTTCTGCTCGGTTACGTCGCGGGAGGCGCCGATCCACTTGTAGGGCCGGCCCGTTGCGTCGCGCACCGCCGAGCCTTCGTCGGCGTAATACCGGACCTCTCCCGACGGCAACACGATGCGAAATTCCTGTTTGAACGGCTCTCCGTGCTCGAGGTGGCGCTGAATAGCGGCTTCCACGCGTTCGCGGTCGTCGGGGTGGTAGAAACGCCGGCGAAATTCACGCGCTCGCCAGGGAGCGTACACTGCGAAAACCTCCGAACCCGGCTGGTACGCACCCAGAACCGTGACCCGGTCGCTGCGCAGATCCCACTCGTAGATCGAATCCCCTGAACTTTCGGCGGCGATACGGAAGCGCTCCTCGGAAAGTTTCAGGGCGGACTCCATTTCGAGGCGTTCGGTAATATCTTCCGCCACCGCGATCGTGTGTGTCGGCTTGCCCTGCGCGTCGCGAATCGGGCGAATGAAGACAGACTCCCAGAACAACTCGCCGCTCTTTTTCGTGCTTCGTACGACACCTTGCCACTGGCCCATCTGAATGGCCTGAGCAATTTCCTCGAAATGCTCCGGCGGCATTGCGGCGGACAGCTTCCGCGGATGCTGGCCTTTCAGTTCTTCGAGCGCGTAACCGGTGGACTCGGTCAGCCTGGTGTTGACATACTCGATTTCGTTGTTCAGATTCGCGATCAGAATACTGACGGGGCACTGTTCCACGGCGCTTGAAAGGATGCGCAGGCGCTCTTCGATCTGCTTCTGTTCGGTAATATCGATCAGGGCTCCCGTCGCGCGCGTCGCCCCGCCTTCCACCGGTTCGACCCGGCCCTGGCTTCGCTCCCAGCGGATCGAGCCGTTCGGCAGCACAATCCGGAATTCAGCCTGGAAGGTTCCCGTCCTGATGGCCTCTTCCGCGGCGCTGCGGACGGCAGCCCGATCGTCCGGATGCACCATGAAATCCAGCTCGGCCAGACTAAATTGGCGCGCGGCGGTTTGCAATCCAAGCAGCGCGGTGAATCCTTCGGAAACGGTGACGGCGCCGCTCGAAACATTCACTTCCCATATCCCGAACTCGGACGCTTTCTCAGCCAGTGCGAGACGTTCGGACGTGTCGCGCAATTGTTGTTGGGACCGCAGCCATTCGATGACGCTGCCGGCGATGCGGGCGCCGGCTTCGACCAGCCGCAATTCCGCCGGTAGCGGTCTCGCGGGTCTGCGGTGATACATGGCGAACGTACCCAGGACGACGTCGTTGAAATTGCGGATCGGGACGCTCCAGCAGGACCGTAATCCGAAGCTGGTTACGAAATCCTTTGCGGCCGCAAAGCGGTAATCGGTGGCGATGTCTTCCACGATCACCGTCTCGTTCCGAAACGCGGACGAACCGCACGCGCCGACGTCCGGCCCGATCGGAAGACCGTTTAATGCCTGCATGTATTCCGGCGGCAGACTGGGCCCTGAAGCACTGAGGAGAAAGCGCCGCTGTTCCTCATCCAGCAACAGCACGGTGCAAACGCAGTCCGGCTCCATTGCCTCAATCGAACGAGTCACGTTATCGAGAAGTTCCTGTAACGGTGTGTTCCTTGCCACCAGCTCGAGCAGGTGCTTCTCCAACTCGGTCACGCGGGAAGAATTCGCCAGTTCTTCGTGCTGGTTGCGCAGGCGCTCTTCGATTTGCTTGTGTTCGGTGATGTCGAAGTCGGCGCCAATGACCCGGTGTGCCTGTCCCGGTTCACCGGCGATCACGCGGGACTTGCTGTGGAGCCAATGCACCGATCCATCCGGCCAGACCACGCGCAACTGGCGTTCGAAGGATTCGGCGCCCTCAAAGAGAGACCTGGCTCGTCCCACCTGGACTGGCCGGTCGTCCGGGTGCACGAGGCTCTGCCACTCGGCGAAACTCATCCGCTCACGCGGTTCGAGAATCCCGTAGAGCCGCAGAAGCTGCTCCGAGCACTGGACGGTTTCAGAAGCGAGATCCAGATCCCACGTCCCGAGGGACAGAGCCGACTGCGCCAGTTTCAAGCGGTCCTCGGAGTCGCGCAGCGCCTGTTCCATTTGCTTCGGCGCCGTCAGATCCGTATGAATTCCCATTACCAGCGGAGTTCCGCGATGGTCGCGAAGAACCGACCAGGACACATGCACCACGAATTGCTTGCCAGCCCGATTTGTGCAGATGATCTCGCCGTTCCAGGCGCCGCGATTCATAATATCCGCGTGAATGGCTTCGCGTTCTTCCTGGGTCACGATTGTGCCCGCGACGGCCCGGTAGGGCTGGCCCGCCGCTTCCTGGGCGGACCATCCGAAGAGCCGCTCGGCGGCGGCATTGCAGTACCGGATACGGAAGTCTCCGTCAACCGTCAGGACAGCATCGTTGATCTGATCGATAAGATTGGTTTGAAACTCGATCTGTTGCCGCGCCTGGTTGGCCTCGGTGATGTCGAGCATGGCGGTGCGGACTCCCGTAACCTCTCCGGCGGGGTTGGTTATGAGTCGCGAGTGAACCCGAAAGACGGACTCTCCCCGCGGCGTGCGCCGCTTGCGCTGAAAGGGAGCGATCGTACCGCGTTGTTTGATTCGCTGCAGGACAGTGGCGCGAGACTCCTCCCGCTCCTCGGGAGTAGCGAATTCCCAAACCGGCCGTCCGACGATTTCGGACGCATCAAGTCCCAGAATTTCGCATTCAGCCCGGTTCACGCGGACAAAGATGCCATTGCCGTCCACTTCGTGAAAGGCAAAAGGGGCGTCGTCGAGGAAGGTGCGAATCGTCTCTTCCCGTGTTCTGAGCTCTTCCTGTGTCTTCAGGCGTTCGAGACAACGGCCCAGTTGCCAGCCCGTTTCCGCAAGGAGGCGAGTCGTCGCCGAATCCGGCGAATGCCGATCCCCGCCGAGCAGCACTATCGCTCCGGCGATTGACCCGGAGCCTCGTACTCCAAATGCCAGCGCCCGCCCGATACCGGCGCATTCCAGAGCCGCGGCGCGTTCCCGGTACCCCGGCTCGCCTGCGATGTCCTGTATCCACGCCGGCTCCGCGCCGGCCGCGATCCGCACCAGAGTGCTCTCACCCGCGCCGGCCCGCACTCGTGAATAGACGGAGCTGGTAAGCGCCGCCGCAGTGGGAAGCGCCGCGGCTATCAGAGACGATATCTCCAATCCCGGCTTGCTCCAGCCAACCCGGCTGCAAAGATATTCACGGCTATCGTCAAACGTCCACAACTCCGCCGCACCGGCTCCGAGAGACTCGCACAACCGGCAGAGGGTCCGGCCGAGGACATCGGGGGAATCCTCGTCGATCAATCGCGCCAGCGCGCGGCGAGTGGAAAGAAGGTCTTCATCCCGCACCCGGGCCGTAACGTCCTCGACGACCACCAGACGCGCGTCGCAACCGTCGAAAGGTATTGCGGTGATCTTCGTCTCGGCGTGGAAAGCCTGGCCGCACTTGGTGACGTGGCGCCACACCCTGGACGTTTTGCTGGACGGCATTCCATGGATTTCCCTGCAATATTTGGAAAACTCGTCGATGATTTCCGGGGAGAACACGGTCTCCACCTTCATCGATTCGAATTCCTTGCGCGAATAGCCGTACTGCTCGACTGCTGCCGCATTTACCGCGAGGAACCGCGAGAATCGCGCATCGCAGATCCACATCGCCTGTGGATTCAGCTCGAATATGGGTTGGTAGAAATCGAGCCCGTCTTTTTTCTGCGGGATCACCGGGGTCGTCATTCAGCCCCCCTGTTCAGCGGGCGGTTTCTTGGCAGGACACGGCAGATGAAAAGCGCGCTGAGCGACACTAATGCTTCGGTGTCGCGCAGGCACATCTGCGGACGCCGCGCTCTCGGACCGGGAGTGCGAAAACTAGCTCGAAGCACAAGAAAACAGGTCTCTTTATCATTGGGACATTTCCACGGACCACTGGCAATGTTTGCCTTGGATAGTTACCTTCCGTCCAAACCCGGCCACGGATTGGTGGAGTACGTGCTGACGACCGGGACAGAGAGCATGAAAATTAAGGTTGGCTACGAGTTCATCTACAATTTCCCTCAGGCCACCCCCATGATCCTGACCATCCATGTCCACTACTCGCGGGCATCGGACGTCGTGGTCCCGGATCAGCTGACTACAGACCCCGCGGTCCCGATTACCGCCTATCGGGATGGTTTCGGAAACTGGTGCAGCCGGATCGTCGCGCCGCCGGGGCGCATTCGAATCTCCGCCTGCGGGATCGTGCGGGATTCGGGCGTTCCCGACGTTGTGGCCCCTTCCGCCGCCCAGCACGCCGTCGAGGATCTGCCCGAGGAGACACTTGTGTTCCTGCTGGGCAGCCGCTACTGCGAGACGGATCTGTTGTCGCAAATTGCATGGCAGTTGTTCGGAAACTCCGCGCCGGGTTGGGCGCGCGTCCAGGCGATCTGCGATTTCGTTCACAACCACATCGCCTTCGACTATCAGCAGTCGCGCCCGACGAGAACCGCTTGGGAGGCGTTGAACGAGCGTACCGGAGTCTGCCGCGATTACGCCCATCTGGCCATCGCATTCTGCCGATGCATGAATATACCGGCACGGTATTGCACCGGCTACCTCGGTGACATCGGAATGCCCCCTCCGTATGGGGTGATGGATCTTGCCGCGTGGTTCGATGTGTATTTAGGCGATCGATGGTACACGTTTGACGCGCGCAATAATATGCCGCGCATCGGGCGCGTGCTGATAGCGCGGGGGCGGGACGCCGCGGATGTCGCCATCACCACCACCTTCGGCCCAAACACGCTGGAAAGCTTTCACGTCTTCACGGACGAAGTCTGAAGGCGGAATAGAAAGAAGTGGTGTCCGCAAAGCGAGCACCGGTACGGATGCAGGAGCCAACGGAAGGCTCTCTCGAAGCCGTTCCGGAGTCCCACGGTCCTGAACTCGATGGACTTGCAATAAGGACAGGATGCCGAGAACAGCCCGACGGTAGTGCGAAGGACGGCAGCAGTGGTCTTATCTGTTTTCATCCGATTCCTTCCATGGTGTTTTTCCGGATTTTGTTGTCGCTCCGCGCCGCTCGGCTGGCCTTGATCGCCTGATATCGCGAGTCCTTAAAGATCAGTTGCCGCACCTGGTCGTTCACCTCTTGCCAGTCACGGATAAAATATCCTGCTCGACGGTTGCCGATCGTCTCGGCGCGCTTTTCTTCCAGGATCGCGAGTACTGTCAGCGTTTCCGCCCGATCCTGTGCCGTTTGCTTGCCGGCCACGGTCCGGAATGCGTTCGCAACGCGATCGAATTCCTGGGCGACGTTCACTCTGATTCGTTCCGCCCACTCAATCTGACTTTCGGTTCCGGTCAGCGTTTTATCGCTTGAAGAAGGCGCGAACATCCAACAACCTTTCTGGTTGTGCTTGTTGGCTAAGGGGAAGGGGTTCAGGCGTGCCGACTTAGTTCAGTTCGCCCGGAGAGTGAGCGGAATGCTCAGACACCAACCATGGTAGGTTCAAGCAGCCCTGTGTGTCAATGTAGCTGAGAACGCGGCTGAAGCTGCGTGTACCCTCTCAGGGCTTCTTGATGTGCCGTGCGCTGTTTTCATTCTCCAGACACACTTCATCGATCAACTCCGTATCCAGGACAATTTTGTCGACCAACTTCAAGCTCCATGGCTTGGTGTAGGCTTTCGGATCGTTCACCGTAGCGTCGATCTGCAGCGTTCCGAAGTTCGGCCGCCGGAACCTTTCCACCACCCTGGCCGCATTGGTCAGCGGAGTACCGGTCATGTCCATCCACAGGTCGTCGCGAAAGCCGTTCGTTTCGACCACCAGAGTGTCGCCTTCCCACTTGGCGGTAGAATATCCGTTCCACGATGGCTGCGGATCCTCCGGCAGCGCCCGTCCGTCCATGAAAATCTGCCGGTAGCCGGCGTTGTATTCGTTGATGAGGACCAGCAGTTTGCGCGTCTGCACAAACTTCGTGATGTGCGGCAGCGTGAACATTCGGGGAAAATTCGAAGGCAGACATCGCACGTGGGGGTCCAGCTCTCCCGCCTGCCGCTGCTTGATTACTTCGATCGACCACGGCTGAAACGGCAATCCGCCTGGCACGGCCTTATTCAAATCCGCCGCGTATTTGGACAAAGGCGACTTCTCCAGACAGTCGCCCGTATCATCCTTCAGCGAATCTGGGCAGGGCAACCCTTCCCCTGTTATCCACATCCCCGAAAAATCGGGTTTGCCATCCGAAGCACGCGGCGGGGGAGCCGATAAATCCGGTTTCCCGTCTTTGCCCTTGGGAACACCTTCCGTCGGATACTTGATCCACTGGGTGAAGGCCACGCCTGAAAGCAAACAGCCGATTATCAGCAATCTCATCTGTTCTCGACGTTACAATATCGCAACCGTGCGTCTGACTCTCCTGGTCATTCTGGTCTGCCTGAAGACGACGATCGACCAGCCACCCTTCAACGGCAACTGGCTAATCGGCCCATCCGCCAGCTGAGTCGCCATCATTAAAAATTCGAAATGGACTCGCCGAACGCCCCGGCCCAGTGCTAATCTCAATAAATCCAAACCACACCCACGAAAAGGAGGTGCTGAATATCGATGACGGCAAACAACATTACTATTGAGCGCCCCGATTCACCGGGCGCGCACACGTTCCAATCCTGATCCAACAATATTCAGAGGAATAAAAGTCATGAGCACCAGACTGAAAGTTCTGGGAGGGACTCGCTCACTTGGCGCCCCGCGGCTGTGCGATTCCTGCCAAAGCGGCGTCGTAACCAGGGGTGCCCCGGACAGCGACGAAGAGATTTATTGCACCATCACCGAGCGCCGTCTGGCGCGGGCGGTGGTGGAGTGCAATCGCTATGTCGACCGCCACCAGCCCTCCCTGTGGGACATGCGCCAGATCGCGTGGGTTCTCGACACCGATCCCCGGCGTCAGCGCATCGGCTTCATCAGATCGAAGGAATGGGAAACGAAGCACTCCGATGAGGATTTGCTTCCCTCTCAGTTCGATTTGAAGCGCTAAATGGCCCTGCGTCCTTGTACCAGGTTGATGACCAGCACAACGACTGCAAGGAGCAGCAGGATGTGAATAAAACCACCCAACGTATACGACGTGACCAAGCCCAGCAGCCACAGCACCAGCAGAATTACAAAGATTGTCCAGAGCATTTTTTCGTTCCTCTTTCCTTTCTCGCTTTTCACGGCACGCGCAGGACCAAACGGAAAACTCCGGCCATCCTTCGAGTGGTACGCTATGTGCTCTAAAGATCGGTGTTTTAGATCCGGTAACTCAGGAAGGAGTCTTGTTTATGCCTGGTTTGACGTCGTTGCTCGATGAGAAGGCGTCCCGAATAGCCGCGCAGGTGGACGATCTCGGCCGCGAGGCCGCCGCGAGCCTTCACGCCGCTGCGTCCTCCATTCGCAAGGGTGGGCATCAGGGTTCAAAAGTGATCGAAGACCTCGCGGAAGGCGCGGCTAACAAACTCGACGGCGTAGGATCGTACGTCAAGAAGCATGATCTGAAACGCACCATTGGCGAATCCCGGCAAATTGTGCGGCGATATCCGGTCGAGTCGCTTGTTCTTGCAGCCGGGGTGGGCTTCCTCGCCGGCTTCGCCGTTCGGCGGTTGACGCATGCGTGCGACAAATCCCCGGCGCCCGTTCCGGACTGATGCATTGTTGGTTGGGGATACATGACGCCCAAGAATGCGGCATTTCTGGCTCTGGTCGGTACGGTTCTGGCAGCAGCGCTTTTGGTGTGGGATTTAATTTTCACCGTGCTGAACGTAGTTCGAGGTTTAGCTCCCGCAGCGCATTTGATTTCGTCCCTCATTTTTGCGTTTGCTGCCTTCAGCGTGGCCGTCTTCTTCTACGTGTTCCATCGGACGCAGTCGTGAGAAGTCCAATGGCGGTATCCGGAAAGAGCCGGACAGGGTAACGAAAATCGGGCAAATCGAAAAGATACTTGAGAAGTAGTGAAGCCGGGGCCCCCAATGATCAAAACGCTTGGAATCGTCCTCATCGTGCTCGGTCTTTTTGGTCTCGCGTGGGGAGGGTTTACCTATACCACCAGGGAAAAGGTCATCGACATCGGACCGATACACGCGACTCGCGACGAGACGCATCACATACCGCTGTCTCCCATCGCCGGCGCAGTAGTACTTATTGGCGGCGTTGCACTGCTGTTTGCGGGGAAAAGAGCGTAAGGTCGGCCAGCTCAAATACACCGCTCCCTTTGGTCACGGCTCGGTAACCCCTTCAGAGCCGTGACCAAAGGGAGCGGTCTAGTAACGATTCAGCTCCGCTACGAGCGCCGCAAGCCCCTTCTTCGAGTAGATATCCGCCAAGCGCTGCTCCTCCGGCGACGGCGCCGTAACTCGCAGCAGCGGAGACGAATCCAAGTCGCGTCTCGACGGTACCCAAACGCGGCCGTCAGCGAACTCAACCTGGCTCACATACGCAGTCATGCCGTCGATTTCGATCGGACGCCCGGAGCGCGAAAACTTGAGAGCCGTATCCTGTTGCAGGCGCGTGCGCTGCCCGGGAGGCAGAACCATCGTCGTTTCCGAAGCCGGGACTGAACCCGCCAGATATTCCCGTCCCTGCTTATCTTTCACCAACCAGCCAATCTCGACGTATCGCACCGGCTTGCCCGAATTGTTGACGACCTCGATCTGCGGCGAGCGCGCTTCGTTACCCGAAATCGCCGCCCAGCCTTCCAGCGGCTGCACCGGCGCGCCGGGAAGATTCAGAAAAGCGAACTGGGCGACATGGTCAGTCGCGGGAACCGTGGAACCGACCGCGCGCCCATTACGCATGAGCGATACATCGAGCTGCGGACGGTCAGCCTGCTTCGCGAGGCTGGCAAGAATTTCCTGCTGGAGCCCCTTTTCACCGCGCGCCTGCAGAGCCTGCTTGAAATAAGCCCGATCGCGCTGTGCTTCCACTTCCCAGAACGTCAGCGCGCGCTGCGAATTCAGTTTGTTCGGACCATAGAAACTCAGATCGTCGAAGAGGACTCCATCGAGCTGCACCCGGACCAGCGGTCCTGCTGTCTCCCGGACCGGACGGACGAGCCGGATATCGATGGGCAGCGTAAAATTTTCGCCAGGCGGAACGTCGATGGAAGGCCGCGCGACCGATCCTTTACCGCCCGGCGCAAATTCCTGCGCGGTAATCAGCAGCGTCACGCCCCGAATGTGTTTTAAGCCGGAATTGCGCAGCGTCAGGCCCATGTGGAGATCGAGGACGATCGCACCACCACGGGATGTCGCTCGTGAACCGTCGCCCATGCTGGTCGAGATCAGATTCAGCGGCGCGTCCGGCGGCAAGTCGATCTTGAGGGAACTCAATGGGTCGAGCGCCGTCTCCTGTGTGAAGAGCGGAGTCACCGACAGGAAAGCGCACGCAAGAACGGCCGTCCTCGTCCTATTGAAGATAGACATTGTTGATGGTCACCGCTCCCGTTTCGCTGTCGATGTAGCGCGTTTCGATATCGCCTCGGGCACTTACCGTTTGGTTGGCCGCGTCCCCGTGGTGGTTCAGCAGCGCCAGGCTCCTCGATCCGGTACGAATCTCGACTTCCGAACCCGTCGAACGCAACACTGTTGCCGCATCCACTGTTGGCACAGTGTTCGGAATGCGCAACGGGCGCAGATCGCGCAGGAAGAATCCGGCGACAACAAGGAACGCCAGACTCGCGAATGCAATACCGAGCTTCGGGTTCCAGCGCCTGAAAACATGGGTCGTGCCAACGCAAGCACCGGCTTCCAAACCAAGCCGGATATTGGCACGCATATCCGCCGCCAGAAAATTCCAGTTCAAATCCGGGAGCCCGGGTTCCGCCATCGCGGAGCGCAGTTCCCGATATTCGGCGATGGTTTCCTGACAATCCGCGCAAGTCCGCACGTGCCTGTCCAGCAGGAAACGCCGAATGCGGCCGGCTTCTCCTCCGGCGAGCAGCGCCAGATCGTTATCACGCGGATGATTCATCGTTCCCATACGTTCTCTTCTACCGCTTTCGCTTCTCTTGTTACCGCTTTCGCTTCTCTTGTTACCGCTTTCGCTTCTCTTGTTACCGCTTTCGCTTCTCTTGTTACCGCTTTCGCTCTCTCTACCGCTTTCGCTTTTCTTCTACCGCTTTCGCTTTTCCGCGAATTTCTTCAACTTCGTGCGAGCGTTCGCGATGTGCGACCGCACTGTGGCTTTGGAACAGTCGAGCCGCTTTGCCACTTCATCGGCGGACAGATCTTCCATATCGCGCAGTACCAGAGCCGCGCGCTCTCGGGGCGTGAGCCGCTCCAGCCCGGCAGCCAGCCAATCACGCTGTTCGGAACGAAGCACTGCCGCTTCCGGTGTTTCCGCGTGACTCTCGGGAGCCTCCGCCATCTCGCAAAACGCCACCCTGCCGTGCCTGCGCAAAAAATCGAGCGCTGTGTTGGTCGCGATGCGCGAAAGCCAGTGGGCGGCCTTCAACTCATCTTTGAGCTGCTCCTGCCGCTGGAGGGCTTTGATGAAAGCTTCCTGCGTGAGATCCTGCGCGTCGTGAACGTTCCCTACCATTCGGTAAATCTGCCGGAAAATGCGCCGCAGATTCTCCGTGACGAAGCGCTCCTGCAACTCGGCGGATATGCTGCGCGCCTCAAGCAGCGCCCCGCGCTGCCGGTCGTCGTTCGCGGGCGCCGGATCGGGCTCTTTCATGCGAATCTGCAGCGCTAAAGTCGCCATTCCCTGGAAAGTATGACGCCGGAAGCCGCCAGACGTGGAAAGGAACTTACGCGCTATTCTCAAGTATAGAACTCAGAATGAGACCGGTTGCGATCGTTGGCGCGGGGAAAACCCCTTTCGGAGCTTTCCCGGACCAGAATTTGCGCGCTCTGGCCGTCGCGGCCGGGGAAAAAGCACTGCACAACGCCAATTTGGAGCCGGGCGCGATCGAATCCTTCTATTTGGGCAACTTCGCCGGGCCGGAATTCACCGCCCAGAACCACCTCGCGCCTTACATATCCACCGCTCTCGGCATGACTAACATTCCATCCACGCGGTTTGAGGCAGCTTGCGCGTCGAGCGGAGCGGCCTTTTTTCAGGCCTTCATGGGCGTGGCCAGCGGGATTTATGACGTCGTCATGGTGGCCGGGGTCGAGAAAATGACCTGCCAGCCGACGCCCCGGGTGACCGAGATTCTGGCCGGTGCCGGCGATTGCGCGACCGAGGTCAAGGCGGGATCTACATTCCCCTCGTTGTTCGCCATGATCGCCCGCCGCCACATGCACGATTTCGGGACCACACGCGAACATCTTTCCGCAGTCGCCGTAAAGAATCACGAGAATGGCGCGCTGAACCCCGATGCCCAGATGCGCAGAGTAATCACGCTCGAACAGGCCATGAACGCCCGGCCCGTCGCCGAACCGTTGAACCTCTATGATTGTTCGCTGATCAGCGACGGAGCGGCCGCAGTTATCCTCTGCGCGGCCGATCGCGCGCATGAATTCAGCGACCGGCCGGTCAAGGTGCTGGGCGTGGCGCAGGCTTCGGACTGGGTGGCGCTCGACCAGAAACCGGATATCACAACGTTTGCCGCGGTGCGCGGAGCCGCGAAAAAAGCCTATGAAATGGCCGGGCTTGCGCCTGCGGACATCCAATTCGCCGAACTCCACGATTGCTTCACGATCGCCGAGATCGTCGCCATGGAGGACCTCGGCTTCGTGAAACGCGGACGCGGCGGATTCTTCACGAGCGAAGGCGGGACCCGGCGCGACGGCCCGATGCCGATCAACGCCAGTGGTGGTTTGAAATCGAAAGGCCACCCCGTCGGCGCTACCGGCGTAGCGCAGATCTGCGATCTTGTGCAGCAGATCCGTTGCGAGGCGGGCGACCGGCAACTGAAAAGGCATTCTGTGGGTTTGGCCCAGAACCTGGGCGGAAGCGGAGCCACCTGCGTCGTGACCATCCTGGGAGAATATTGAATGGCCCACCGTACCGGCACCGTCTACACCGAGACCGTCGTTCACCTCGCGCCCGAGCGTTTCGCGGCCGACGTGCCATACCAAGTCGTCATTGTGAAACTGGACGATGGCGGCAGCATTACGGCGCGTATGGATGGCGAGCGCGTCACGATCGACGACCGCGTGGTCGAAGCCGAAATCCGTAACGGAATTTCTTTTTTTCGAAAGAAGCTATGAAACTGGCTGAAAGAATGTCGCGGATCGGCACCGAATCCGCGTTTGATGTGCTGGTCCGTGCCCGCGCGCTCGAAGCGCAGGGCAAAGACGTTATCCACCTCGAGATCGGCGAGCCCGATTTTCCCACCCCGCAGCACATCGTGGATGCGGGCAAGAAGGCGCTCGACGAAGGCTGGACGCACTACGGCCCTTCGCAGGGCCTGCCTGAACTGCGCGAGGCAATCGCCGAATACATTTCGACGACGCGCGGAATTACGGCGAGTCCCGCAAACGTATGCGTGACCCCTGGCGGCAAGCCAATCATCTTTTTCCCGATGCTGGCCCTGCTTGGTCCGGGCGATGAGGTGATCTATCCGAATCCAGGATTTCCGATTTACGAATCGATGATTCGCGTATCCGGCGCTACCGCAGTGCCGGTGCCGCTCGTGGAAGAGCGCGGATTTTCCTTCGATCTCGACGTCTTCCGCAAGAGCCTGACTCCGAAAACGAAAATGGTAGTGCTCAACTCACCGCACAACCCGACTGGCGGGATGATTCCCCCGGAAGACATCGCGGCCATCGCGGATGAGGTACGGAGCCGCGATCTGGTGGTGCTCTCGGACGAAATCTATTCGCGCATCGTTTACGGAAAAGAAAAACCGGTCTCGATCGCGAGCCTGCCCGGGATGCTTGACAAGACCATCATCCTCGATGGCTTCTCGAAAACGTACGCGATGACCGGCTGGCGCATGGGTTATGGCGTGATGCCGTCGTTCCTGGTGGACCCGATAAACAAGCTCATGGTGAATTCCAATTCCTGCACGGCCAGCTTCACACAAAGGGCGGGCATCGCCGCTCTACGAGGACCCCAGGAGCCGGTAACCGCGATGGTCGCCGAGTTCGGGCGGCGGCGCGACGCATTTTGCGCCGGATTGAACGATATCCCCGGCTGGCGATGCGCGATTCCCGGCGGCGCGTTCTACGCATTTGCTAACGTGAAAGCCACTGGGCGCAAGTCGAAGGATATTGCGGACTCCCTCCTCAACGATGCGGGCGTCGCGTGCCTGAACGGCGCGGGCTTCGGCGAATTCGGCGAAGGCTACATCCGCTTCAGCTATGCGAACTCATACGAGAACCTGATGCGGGCCGTGGAACGAATCAAAGCCTGGACCGGGAAGCGTTCATAAGGGCGGGCGCCAGTAACCCTGGCACGCTTCTGGCCCGAAATGCTGCCCAAGTTCTCGCGATCGCGCAGTAAAATTGTAGGACGTGACCCCGGAACGCTGGCAGCAGATCGACGAGCTGTACCACGTTGCGCTGGAGCGCGGCAGGGAAGTGCTGGCCGGCGCCGATCCCGAGCTGAAGCGCACGGTGGAGGCGCTGCTGGCGCAGGATGGGTCGTTGCTTGATCGGCCGGTCCGGGAGGTTCCGGAGGACACGAAGATCGCGGTTGACGCGGCCGGGAAACGCGTCGGGCGCTATGAGATAGAGCAGCAATTGGGCGAAGGTGGCATGGGCGTGGTCTACCGCGCGCTCGACACCAGGCTTAACCGGCCCGTCGCGATCAAGTTTCTTTCCAACCAATTCGCGGACGCGGACGCGCGTTACCGGTTTCAGCGGGAGGCGCAGACTGCGTCGTCTCTGAATCACCCGCACATTCTCACGGTCTATGACGCGGGCGAGTTCGAGGGGCGGCAATACCTGGTCACGGAGTT
>Ga0182024_10000645_pt1 | contig 90359 bp, 59 predicted proteins | sample P32metaG_FD_120480 | JGI IMG/M metagenome (GOLD analysis project Ga0182024, IMG submission 120480) | Permafrost microbial communities from Stordalen Mire, Sweden - P3-2 metaG (Illumina Assembly) | ecosystem: Environmental > Terrestrial > Soil > Wetlands > Permafrost | place: Sweden: Stordalen... | reverse complement strand
TGGGCCCGCGGGGTCATGACCGCCGCGACCGTCTTGCCCTTGTACCGCTCCTTGACGACGTTGCCGGAGAGGAGCCCGGCCAGGCGGCCCGCCTCGTCGACCACCGGGAAGGTGGAGAAGGCAAACCGCCGCGCCTCGATCATTGCCAGGATTTCGGCGATGGACTGATCGGGGCGGACGGTGATCGGGTCCTGGATCAGCCCGTGAATATGCCGTTTTACCCGCGCGACCTCCTTCACCTGGTCGCGGCCGGACATATTGTAGTGGATCAGGCCCAAGCCGCCGTTGAGGGCCATGGCGATCGCCATGCGCGACTCGGTGACCGTGTCCATGTCCGAGGATATGATCGGGACGGGCAGGCGGAGGCTCTCCGACAGGCTGCTCGCCGTATCGGCGTCCTTCGGCAGGATCTGCGAGTACAGCGTCGCCAGGGAAACGTCGTCGAAGGTCAGCGCCGTGGGGAGATTGGCGCGAAAGAAAGCGTCGGCGGGGAGGTAAAACTCGGCGTCGACGGATGAGGCAACCTGGGTCATGGGTTGCCGTGAACGGATTAAGGCGCGGGGCGGACAAGGCAAATGATTTCGCAAGCGGATTGGGTCCTGATTGGCCGATGGGAGGCATCTCCGGGCGCCCTTTATCCGAGCATCGGTTCGCCCTCCGACGCCTCCCATCGGCCAATCAGGACCCAATCCGCAAACCACCGGGGTTGCTATTGTTTGAATTGCGGGCAGGAGCCACTGTTCGGTGGCGGTTTTCGCCCTGATGCTCCAACTTCCGGTTCTCTCCATGACATTTCGCCTCACCTATCGTCGTTACCGGTTGGCTTTTCGGGCGCCGCTGCGCACGGCAGCCGGGCTTTGGCGGGAGCGGGAGGGGTTGATTTTGCGCGTGGAGGATGCGGCTGGCCGGATAGGGTGGGGCGACGCGGCGCCGGTGCCTGCTTTCGGTTTGGAGACCATCGATCAGGTGGCTGTGGCCTGCGCGGCGCTGGGGGAGACGCCGGACGAGGGTGTGATCGACCGATTGGGGCCGGGCCTTGCCTCTCTGCGGCAGGCCCTCGCCGCGGCCCAGTCCGATTTGGCGGGCGCTCCGCCGCTGCCCGCGGGCCGGTTTCTGCCGGTCGCCGCGCTGATCCCGGCCGGGCGGGCGGCGTTGCCGGCGATCGTTCCGTTCGCGGAAGCGGGTTTTCGGACGTTCAAATGGAAAGTGGGGGTGGGAGACTTGGGCGACGAACTGGGGCTGCTCGATGATCTGTGCGGAGCTCTCCCCTCCGGCGGCAGGCTCCGGTTGGACGCCAACGGCGCCTGGGACCGCCGCGCCGCGGAGCGCTGGCTTGAACGCTGCGCGGACCGGCCGATCGAATTTCTCGAACAGCCGGTCGCTCGCGACGCCCGCGGGGCGGACGATCTCCTCCAAGGGCTCGGGGCCGACTATCCGACGCCGATCGCCCTCGACGAGTCGCTCGTCGATGCCGGGGATCTGGACCATTGGCTGGACCGGGACTGGCCGGGAATCTACATCTTCAAGCCGGCGCTATGCGCGGATCCGGTCCTGGCCCTGGCGCGGCTGGCGGCGGCCCAAGCGGATGTGGTCTTTTCCTCCGCGATTGAAACGGCCGTCGGCGCCCGCTCGGCGCTGCGCCTGGCCTTCGGCTGGACCGGCCCCGCCCGGGCCCTGGGCTTTGGCGTGTGGCCGGCATTCGCGCTCCCCGGCTTCGACGGCCCGGCGGCGGCGCCGTTTATCCGCGCCGAAGATGTGGAGCGGATGAATCCGGAGGCCGTATGGACCGCCTTGAACTAGCCCACTTGCTGGGGGCGCCCGTGGGGGTGGCCGAATCCGGCCCGGAGGCGATCGTGATCGCCGAGCGTGAACCGGCTCGGTTTATGGCGGCGTTTGCGCGGGCCGCCGCCGGCCGGGGGCCGGTTTTTTTGGCCGATCCCCTCTGGGGCGAGGACGAGCGCAAGGCGGCCGCCCAAGTGGTGGCTCGGGAGTCCGCGCCGCCGCGCCCGGCCGACGCCGGCCGCGGCTGGCTCATAATCCCCAGCGGCGGAACGCGCGGGCGGATCAAGTTCGCCCGCCACGACGAGGAGACGCTGGCGGCGGCCGTGGTCGGATATTGCGGGCACTTCGAAGTGACGCGGGTCGATTGGCTGGGGCTCCTGCCGCTGCATCATGTCAGCGGCCTGGTCGCCTGGTTTCGCACGCTGCTGACGGGCGGTCGGTATCAGGCATGGGATTGGAAGCGGCTGGAAGCCGGTGACCGGTCGGCGCGGCCGGCCGGTTCGGCCTGCTACTGCGTATCGCTCGTGCCGACCCAGCTGCAGCGATTGCTCCGCGAGCCGGCGGCCGTCGCTTGGCTGCAGACCTTCGACCTCGTTTTTCTGGGCGGCGGTCCGGCGTGGCCCGCGCTCCTAGATGGGGCGGCCGATGCCGGGATCGCGCTGTCGCTCACTTACGGCATGACCGAAACGGCGGCGATGATCGCCGCCCTGCGCCCCGCGGAGTTTGCGGCCGGAGCGCGCGGCAGCGGATCGGTCCTGCCGCACGCGCGCGTGGAGCTGGAGCCCGATGGCCGGGTGCGGGTCGGCGGCGCCTCGCTGTTTCGGGGGTACTATCCGGACTGGCGCGCCGAAGAGACGTTGCTGACGGAAGATCTCGGCCGGTGGGACGAACGCGGCCAGCTGCAGGTGCTCGGCCGAAGGGATGCGGTCATCATCACCGGCGGGGAGAAAGTGGATCCGGCGGAGGTCGAGGCGGCGCTGCGGGCGAGCGGGGAATTTGCGGATGTGGCGGTGGTCGGGATCGCCGACGCGGAATGGGGGCAGGCGGTGACCGTCTGTTATCCCGCGGACCAGGCGTTGCCGGATCTCGAGCGGGTTGCTGCATCCCTGGCGGGACTGGCGGCATTCAAACGTCCGCGGCGCTATGTGCCCGTGGCGCCTTGGCCGCGCAACTCCCAGGGCAAGTTGAATCCCGAGGCAATGCGGGCTTTTCTCGGCAGTCTGAACAAGGCGGATTAATCAACCCGACTTGAAATCATAGGGGAGACGCCGGGGCGGCGCTTCCAGACCGGACGGGAGATCGCGCGCGGGATTGGATGAAGTCGGCCAGAGTGGTTACGCTTTTGAAGGCGATGAGAAATTCCGCTCCGCGGCTAATCGCGATGCCAAACTCCTCTTCGACGCAGATCGCGAGTTCGAGCGCGTCAATGGAGTCGAGGCCCATCCGGCCGCCCATGAGTGGTTCGTCGTCGGCAATCGTGTTGGCCTCGAGCAGATCGGGCCTGAACATGCCGGCGACCAGCTGCTTCAGTTCGGACCGCACCAGGTTGTCACGATGCCGGCGATTTTTAGCCTTGCGAGAATATCGCCAGATTGTGAATAGCGGCCGCGAGTGCATTGCACGACAGCTTAGCCCAAGGCTCGCGCCGGCTCCATGGGGTGTAACCCCGCTGCCATCAACGCATATCGTCTTGACGCCGGCGCGAACCGCGGTGGTCGATGCGTCGCGCGCCGACGCCGGGAATATCTCAAGCTGGCTGGGCACGAATTCACCCGGGGAGGGTCCGCTATACTGTGTCCTGCGGCGCCATTTCGGCTTTTCTGCCATGAAACTTTCCCCACTCGCATTGTTGCGTTGCTTCTCATTTGCCGGCGCGTGGTTTAGTCTCGCGGCCCTCGGGCGGGCACAGACCATTTTGCCGGACGCGACGGCAGGGCAGCCTTATTCCTTCCAACTGGCGACCAATCCGCCGCAACCGGCCGGAACCGCCTTTGCGGCGAACGGTCTGCCCCTCGGATTGGCGATCAACGGCGCGACGGGATTGATCAGTGGCATGACGGCCACCGTGGGTGCGTTCAACGGCGTGTTGTCACTGACGGCGAGTGCGACGACCAGCACCTACCCCTACCAGATCACGGTCGATCCGGCGGCGGGATCTCCCGTGATCACCAGTCCCGGGGCGGCCGTGGGGACAGTGGGGACGCCATTTTCCTATGCGCTCACGGGCTCGAACAGTCCCACCAGCTTCAACATTGCCCAACTTCCGCCGGGATTGACTGCGACGGGCGCGCTGATCAGTGGCACGCCTACCGCGCGCGGCCTTTATTTCACGTCGATCAGCGCGAACAACGGCGCTGGCCAGGGTGCGATCCTCGTCATTATGTGGACGATCGATGCGGCGGGACCGCTGCCCGCGGTCACGAGCGGCTTGTTGATCTCCGGGCAGCCGGGGACACTGTTCAATTACCTCATCACGGCGACCAATGGCCCGACCGCGTTCGCGGCGGCGGGGCTGCCGGCCGGGCTCTCGCTAAACACCACCACCGGTGCGATCAGCGGCACCCCGGCGGCCGCCGGGATTTCCGGAGTCGTCCTCACGGCCGCCAACGCTTTTGGGAGCGGTCCGTCCGTCAACCTCACTTTGACGATCGGCAACTTCTCCGCGATTTCGAGCGCGACGACGATCGCGGGGGTGGTGGGCACCTCCCTGACCTACGGCCTGACCGCGACCAACAGTCCGCTGGGCTACAATCTTGCCGGCCTGCCTGCCGGACTAGCCTTTAACAGCGTGACGGGCGTAATTTCAGGCGCCCCGGCGACGGCTGGAAACTACACGCTGACCGCGAGCGGCAACAATGCGCTGGGCTCCGGCGCGCCCACACTGCTGACCTTGGCGGTCACGGGGGGGGGCACCGTCAATGGCGGCAATTCGACCGCTCCGGCGATCCTGCTGCAGCCGTTGGCCCAGTCGGCGACGGTCGGTTCGAACGTCCAGTTTTCGGTGACCGCCGTTGGTTCGGGCCCGGTGACGTACGCCTGGGCGCTCAATGGCAACCCGATCTCGGGCGCGGCCGCCGCCGCCCTGACGATCGCCGCGGTGAAAACGACGGATGCGGGATCCTATACTGTGACCGTGACAAATTCCGCCGGATCGGCGGTTTCGACCCCGGCGGCCCTCACCGTTTCCTCGCTCCTCGTTCCGCCGGCGATTACCTCCCAGCCGTTCAAGAATTCGGCGAGCGTGGGCACCTCGGCTACCTTCACCGTCGGCGCGAGCGGGTCGGCACCCCTTGCCTATCAATGGGAAGTGGGAGGAGTTCCGATCGCGGGAGCGAATCTGGCGACATTTACGATGCCCAGCGTCACTCTAGTCAATGCGGGCACGTACTCGGTGATCGTGAGCAACTTGCTGGGTTCCGTGACGAGCCTCAGCGCGGCGCTGTCTGTCTCCGCCAGTCCGGTGGCGCCGATCTTCCAATACCAGCCCACCTCGACTTCGGTCAATGCCGGCGGCACGGCGAGCTTCTCGGTGGGCATCGTGGGCTCTGCGCCGATCAGCTATCAATGGTATAAGGGCGGCGTGGCGATTGCCGGCGCGACGGCGGCGGCCCTCACCTTTTCCTCGGCGCAATCGACCAACGCCGGAGTTTATTCGGTGTCCATCGCAAATCCGGGCGGGACGGTGACGAGCGCCAACGCCAATCTGACGGTGAGCGTCGCCGGAGCTCCCGTGCCGGTCGCGATTGTCGAGCAGCCGGTGCCGGTGGCGACGACCCTGGGCGGCGGAGCCATTTTCACGGCGGCGGTGACCGGAGACGCGACCGTGACTTATCAGTGGCGAAAGAACCAGGCGGCGATCGCCGGCGCCACGGGTCCGTCATTCACGATTACCGACGTGCAGAATGCGGACGCTGCTACCTACGACCTGCTGGTCGCCAACGGCTTCTCGGCGACGATTTCGTTTCCCACGCCGCTGACGGTGACGCCGGTCACGATTCCCAGCCGGCTCACCAATGTCTCGGTAAGGGGCTTCAGCGGCACGGGCGCTCAGGCCCTGGTCATCGGGTTTGTGGTGGGAGGCAGCGGCAGCGAGAGCATGCTGGTGCGAGCCGTCGGTCCGACCTTGGCCGAATTCGGGGTGACGGGGCTGCTGGCCGACCCGCAGCTCACCGTATACGCATCGGGAGAGCAAGTGGCTGCGACGAACGACAATTGGGGCGGGACCGCCGCGCTCACGGCGGCGTTCCAACTAGCGGGGGCCTTTGCGCTGCCGACGGGATCTTTGGACTCGGCCGTGCTGAAGAACCTGTCCACTGGAGCTTACACGGCGGTCGTAAATGGCGCTGGCGGCGGCACCGGAGTGGCGCTGCTTGAGGCCTACGACGTCGACACCGCGCCGGCGCCAGTGGCTCGGTGTGTCAATGTGTCGGCGCTCGGGTTCGCGGGCACCGGGCCGAACGCGTTGACCATCGGCTTCATCGTCACCGGGGCAACGAGCAAGACTCTGCTCATCCGGACGATCGGGCCGACCTTGGCGGCGTTCGGAGTCGGCGGCGTCTTGGCGAATCCCCAGCTGACCGTATTCGATTCCGGCCAAAACGTCGTCGCCGCGAACGCCGGCTGGGCCGGGACGGCGGAACTGACGGCGGCCTTCAACTATGTCGGTGCGTTTTCGCTGCCGCCGACGTCCCAGGATTCGGCGCTGCTGGTGACGCTTGCGCCCGGCAACTACACTGCGGTCGTCGCGGGCGCGGGCGGAAGCACGGGGATGGCGCTGATTGAGATGTACGAGATGCCATAGTGTCCGGTTGGTTGCCCCAGGTCATTCGGGGCAACTGCCATGCCATTTTGGCGCGGCGGAAATGGGGCGCGACGCTGAGCGAAGCCCAGGAGAAAAGACCACTGCGCAACTCGGAGGCAATGGCTTCAGCGGCAGCCAATCCGGAAGCGGATTCGCGTCCAGGTCATCGGCGCGGCGGCCCGGCGTGAGGCCGTCGACCAAGCGGACGATCCGCGGCGCGGACTCGCATCCGGTCAAACCGTCCAATCCGGACGGACTCATGCCGGTGGCCAAAACTCCGATCAGATGGATCTCGCGCGGCCGGCGTTGCTCCGGCGGGAGACCTGACGAACCCGGCGGCCCGAGCGCAGACGCGCCCGGAACCCGGCTCTCGATCCCGGAGGCGGCCCGATTAGGGCAATTCGTAGAGCTCGATCAATCCGACGCCGCTGGCGCCGCCGGCCCCGCTGACCTGGACCGTATAGGTGCCCGGGGCTAGCGTCACCACCAGGGCGGAGTCGGCTGAGCCCGGCGGGAGGGCGAACGCATAGACTTCCGCGAATACCGCGGTGAGCGTGGCGCCGCCGCCCCATCCGGAATTTGAGCCGATCGCCTGCCCCGCCGCATTGAATAGCGTGAGCTGCGGCACGGCGAGCGCTCCGGTGACTCCGAATTGGGCGAGGGCCGGGCCGATACCGCGAATCAGCAGGGTGTCGGTCCCGCTGCCCCCGACAACGAAGCCCGCCGTCAGCACGGAGCTCCCCGTGCCGGAGAGAGCGCGCGCCGAGAGGTTGACCAGCCGCGCGGTGGGGGTGCCGGTGTCGGCGTCATAAACCTCGGCGAGGGCGATGCCGGTGGCGCTGCTCAAGCCACTGATTTCCGCGGAATAGGTCCCGCCGGCGAGCGACTGAAAGAGCGCCGAGTCGGCGGATCCGGTCGGCAGCGCGAATGCGCCGACCGATGCAAAGTCGGCGGCGAGAGCGGCGCCGCCGCCCCATCCGGAGTCGGTGCTCATCGGAATGCTGGTGCCGTTAAAGAGTGAAAGCTGGGTGGCGGTGAGCGCACCGGCGACGCCGAACGACGTCGCCAGGGTGGGGCCGATTCCGCGCACCAGCGTCTGCATTGAACCCGACCCGCCGACCACGATGCCGACGGTGAGCAGGTTGGCGCCGGTCCCGGCAAAGCTTCGGATCGATAGATTGACGAGGCGGGCGGTCCCCGTGGGTCCCGCCAAATTCAGGGCCAGGCCGACCGTCAGCGTTGCCCCGCCGCTCACGCCGGAGCCGGCCGCATTGGCGAGCTGGGCGCGGTAGAGATTGCCGCTCATCGCCGCGGTGACATTGGCGACGACCAGCGTCGGCGTGGTGGCGCCGCTATAGATCGCGTTGTTGACTACAGCGCTCCAAGTCGCTCCCCCGTCAGTCGATACCTGCCATTGATAGGTCGCGGCCGAAGGGGACAATCCGAGGGCGAAAGTCGCGCTCTGGCCCGCGACCGCCGAGACGTTGGCCACCGGGGTGCCGGACGGCGGCGCCGTGACGAGCACGCCCAGATTGATCGCCTGGTTGTCGCCATCGGCCACATAGAGATTTTCCGAGCCGTCCACCGCGATACCCTGCGGATAATAGAACCGGCTGCTCGGGCCGTTGATCGTGGTGACCACCCCTGCCGCCGTGATCTTGCGCACGGCGCGGTTATAGGTATCGGCCACAAACACGTTGCCGCCGCCGTCGACCGCCAATCCGTAGGGCTGATTGAACTTCGCCGCCCCGCCCGTGGCGTCCGTGAAACCCACCTGCTGCGCCAGGCCCACGAGGGTCGTGACAGTTCCCGCGGGGGTGATTTTGCGCACCGTGGCGTTGAAGAAGTCGGCGACGTAAACATTGCCGGCGCTGTCGACGGCGACCGCATAGGGGCCGTTGAAGCGTGCCGCGGTGCCAATGCCGTCGGTGCCGGCCGTCTGACCGGCGGCTCCGGCAAGTGTCGTCACCGTGCCGCTGGGCGTCACTTTCCGGATGGTGCTGTTGTTCGTGTCTGCGACGTAGACGTTGCCGCCGCCGTCAACGGCGACGCCCTCCGGCGCGTTAAACCGCGCTGCCGGGCCCACCCCGTCGGAGCTGCCGGCGACTCCCGCGGCGCCGGCCAGAGTCGAAACCGTTCCCGCGGCGGTGATCTTGCGAACGGTGCAGTTTCCGGCATCGGCGACATAAATGTTCCCGGAGGCGTCCACGGCCACGCCGGTCGGGCCATTGAAGCGGGCGGCGCCGCCGGCGCCATCGGCGCTGCCGGATATACCCGCGAGGCCGGCTATGGTCGTTACCACGCCGGCTGAAGTCATTTTGCGAATCGTGTTATTGCCATGATCAGCGATGTAGAGGCTTCCGAAAATGTCGACCGCAACTCCGTCCGGATAGTTAAAGAGCGCGGCGCCACCGGTGCCATCGGTGCTGCCGGGAAGGCCGGCGGCGCCGGCGAGCGTCGCCACGACGCCGGAGGGCGCCACCACCCGAAGCGAGTGGTTGCCGGTATCGGCGACGTAGACGGTGCCGGTGCCGGTCACGGCGATGCCGCCCGGGTAAAAGAAGCTCGCCGCCGCGCCGGTTCCGTCGGCCCGGCCGCCCACCCCGGGCGTTCCCGCCAGGGTCGACACCGCACCGCCGGCCGAAACTTTGCGCACGGTTTGGTTGGACGTGTCGGCCACGTAAAGATTGCCGGCGCTATCCGCGGCGACCGCCGACGGATGACTAAACCGCGCCGCCCCCCCCACGCCATCCGCGCTGCCCGCTTGTTGCGCTGCACCGACCAGGGTGGTGACCGATCCGCCGGGAGCCAGCTTGCGAATCGTGCTGTTGCCGAAATCGGCCACATAAAGGTTTCCTGCTGCATCGATGGCCAAGCCGGCGGGATCGTTGAATCGTGCCGCTGCGCCCACCCCGTCGCCGGAGCCGGGCTGGCCGGCGGCCCCGGCGAGGGTCGTCACGAGCCCCGCCGGCGAAATCAGGCGGATCGTGTGGTTGTTCGTGTCGCTCACATAGACGTTGCCCGCCGTGTCCACGGCGATGCCCTCGGGCAGATTGAATTGTGCGGCCAAGCCAGTGCCGTCGAGGCTGCCGGGAACTCCCAAGGTGCCGGCCAAAGTGGTCACCGTGCCTCCGGCCGTGATTTTCCGGATATTTTGGTTGCCGGTGTCCGTCACGTAGACGTTGCCCGCGGCATCGACCGCGATCGCATACGGATAGAGAAACTGCGCATTGGAGCCCGCGCCGTCAGCACTGCCGGCTACCCCGGAGGTCCCGGCGAGGGTCGTCACGCCGCCGCCGGCCGAAACTTTGCGCACGGTGTGGTCCCCACCATCGGCAATATAAATGTTGCCAGAGCTGTCGACGGCCGCCGCTGTGGGATTGAAAAGGCGGGCATTCGTCCCGGTTCCGTTCGTGTGATCAAGCGCGCTCGCGCTGCCGGCCGCCGCCGTGAAAACATAAGTGTCCGCCCGCGCCGCCGGGGCCGCGAAGGCGGCGAGCCCGGCGACCGCGGCCATCCATCCGCCGAGCAGTCCGATTGATCGCGTTAAGGTTGCGGCCGAGTGCAAAAATCCGTTATTTTTAATCATAGTTATCCTATTTGGCCCACTACTGTGGATATATCTTAGAGGCGCGCGCGGCCCAGCTGTTGCTGGGGTGTTGCCCTACCTTCGGGGGCCTCGGGCCCGGCTAGCCCGAATATTTCATGAAGCACGGCGAATCTTGTCCAAAATGTCGGGCATAATGGACCTCGATCTCCCTCGATGGCCTAAGAGGCCACCTTCGGTCGATCTCGGCCCATTCTGCTCCGACATTTTGGACAATCTTCTGCCGTGTTCATGAAATATTCGGGCTAGGCGGCGGATCGTCGCTGCCCCGGGCTTTCGCTGGTGATCTTGCCGTAGTCGAGCTTGATCAGGCGGTCCGCGCAATGGAAGTACCGGTCGTCGTGGCTGATCACCAGCACCGCCTTCTGGCGCGACCGCAGTTCCGGCAGGAGTTGCGTGTAAAACACATCCTTGAACAACGGATCCTGGTCGGACGCCCACTCGTCGAAAAGGTAGAAGGGACGATCCTCCAGGTAGGCGCACAGGAGCGCCAGGCGCTTGCGTTGTCCTTGCGACAATTGGGTCGTGGAAAACACGCCGTCGGCGATCGAAACCTTGTGATTCAAGTGCAGCTGCTCGAGGTAGTTCCGGGCGCGGGCGTCGGCGCCGGCAGGGGCGACGCCCATGATCCGGTCGAAAAGGAAAAAATCCGCGAACACGGCGGAGAACGCTTGCCGGTAATCGTCCCGATTGTGATCGCCGATCACCTGGCCGTTGAGCCGGATTTCTCCGCCCGCCGGCGGATACAGGCCGGCGATGACCTTCGCGAGCGTGGATTTGCCGCTGCCATTGCCGCCGATCAGAAACACGAGCTCGCCCGGCCGGAAGGTGAGATCGATCGGTCCGAGCATGAAATTGTCGTCCTCCCGCTCCCGATGATAGTGATGCATGACTTGGACTAGCTCCAGCTTCTCGAGGGCGGCGGGCGCCGCGCCCGGGACGGCCGCGACGGGGCGGTGGTCGTCGGAGCGGACCGACAGCGCCAGTCCGAGTTGGTCGATTTTTCGCAGCGAGACATCCGCCCGGCTGAACACCGACAGGCTGCCGAGCAGACCAGCCAGCGGCCCCATCAGGTAAATCATCGCGATGACATATCCCGTCAAGGCCTGGGGCCGGACGTTGGCCATGCGCGGCAGCAGGAACAGGATCAGGCCGATCAAGCCGAGAAAGAGCAGTTGGTTCCAGTTCTGCGCAATGATAAACCGAAGTTCGGCCGCGACGTAGTGCTTTTGGCAGAGCGCGGTGGCGGGAGCGACCTCTTCGGTCAGGAACGCTTCCCGGCGCGCCCGGTGGAGCTTCAGCTCCTTGATCCCCTCGGTGAGCGAGCGAAAATGATGAAAGAGCCGGTCCTGGCCTTCCCGCGCCGCGCCTAGATGCCCGAAGCCGCTCCGAATCAACAGGCGGTAGGTGACGGCGCCCGCGACGCCGAACGCAAACATCCCCAGAAAAACCGGAAACGAAAGCCAGGAGAGATAAACCGCCCCGCCCAGCAGCATGGCGAAGTTCACGGTAAAAATCGGAATGCTGAGCATCGCCTGCGCGATTCCCGAAATGTCCTCCGTGAGTGTGACCATGAGCTTCGGCGCCCCGAGTTCCTCAAGCAGCCGGAGCGGCACGGAAAGGATCTTGCGCACGAGGTCCTGCCGCAGGCGGGCAATCGTCGCCTGGGAAAAATGGGCGACGGTGACCTGCGCGACGACGTTGGTGAGAGTGCGACCGAGTCCCAAGACGGCAAATGCGACGATCAGGCCGAGGCCGAGACTGCCATGGCGGGTCACCGCCGAGGTGATCAGGGCGATCAAACCGGCGCTGCAGGCGCCGCTGACCAGCGCCGCCAGCGAAGTCCAGATTACCATAGCCGGCGAATAGCGAAGCAAGAAGCGCAGAAGAGTCATGAGAGAGTTGAAGTTTCAAACGGCCGGCGGGGGCGCCGCGAAGCCGGATGCCGGGCGATCGGTTCGCCCGGCAGATACGGCGGCAGCATAGCGGCGGGGAGCGGGCGCCGATAGTAGGTGTCCACCCCAAACCCCACCCCCCACCCCCCAACCCCCAAACCCCGCCCCCGACCGGACTGGGCCGCCGGATATGGGGCCAACACCCCATCAACGCCTCCGGACGGACGCTGTCAGAGAAGCAGATGCCATCAGCCGCTGCAGTGCTCTCCGAGCCACGATTCGCCTTTTTCGGGGCGGAGGCGCGGTCCGATCCGACGGTTGCCGCGCCGGCGGCTCCCGCCTGGCCCATTGCCATTTTGGGCGTGCCCTTCGACCCGGTGACGCTCGCCGCGGCGGTCGATCGCGTCGCCGCGATGGTCGACGCCGGCCGGCCCCACTATGTCGTCACGCCCAATGTCGATTTTCTCGTGCAGGCGCGGCGCGATGCCGAGTTGCACCGGATCCTGGTGCAAGCGGATTTGATCCTCTGCGACGGCCGGCCGCTGGTTTGGGCTTCGCGTTGGCTCGGCAATCCGCTTCCCGGCCGCGTCGCCGGGTCCGATTTGGTGCCGGTCTTGCTGCAACGCTCCGCGGCGCGCGGCTGGAAAATCTTTCTGCTCGGCGGCGCCGCCGGCGTGGGCGCGGCCGCGGCGCGAAGAATCGCCGCGACCTATCCGTCCCTCCCGGCCGTTGCGCACTATTCGCCCCCGCACCGGCCGCTGGCCGAGATGAATCACGCCGAGATCGTCGCGCGGGTGCGCGCCGCCCAGCCCGACATCGTGCTGGTTTGCTTTGGCTGCCCCAAGCAGGAGAAATGGATTTTCCGGCATTACCGCACGGTGGGGGCGCCCGTGATGATCGGCGCCGGCGGCACGGTGGATTTCCTCGCCGGCCGGTTAAAACGCGCTCCGCAGTGGATGCGGCGGATCGGGGCCGAGTGCCTCTTCCGGCTGTGGCAGGAGCCGCGGCGCTTGGCCAAGCGCTATGCGGGCGATCTGGCGAATTTCGCCCCGGCCCTGGGGGCGCAACTCTGGCACTTGCCGGCCCGGATGGGGAAAGCCCACGCGCCGTCCAGCTTTCCTTGCTCCGCCACGATGGCCTACGGCATCAAAGTGCAGGCCGCCGAGGGGCTGCATCGGGACGTCCTGCAGGGCGCGCCGCAATTTTGGGCCGACGCGGTGGCGCACCCCGGCCATTGCTTGATCGATCTCGCCCAGGTAGAGTCGATCGACAGCACCGGCCTCGCCTTTCTCCTGCACTGGCAAAGAAGCCTGGCCCGAGCGCGGCGCAACCTCATTCTCCTCCGGCCGAGCGCGGCGGTTCGGTCCGCCTTGGACCGGATGCGCTTGACCGGGCAATTCGTCATCACCGACGGTCCGGGCGGGAATTCGCCGCCGAATGGCGAACGGTGAAGATCGGCCTTTCCACTTCAGTGATCCAGCGCGGGCGCTCCGGTGTCGGCCAATACGTCTTGGCGCTGGTGCGCGCCCTCCTGCCGGCGGCCGCCGCACACGAAATCACCCTTTTCGTCCTCGAGGAAGACCTGCCGCTGTTCGGCTTCGCCGGCGGGTTGATGCGCCTCGAGCCGGTGGCCGAGCGTCATCGCCCGCCGGTTAAAAATATTCTTTGGCATCAAACGCGGCTGCCGCGCCTCGTGCGGCGCGCGGGCCTCGACGTCCTGCATATTCCCAGCTACCGGCGAATGCTCTGGCCCCGGCCGTGCGCGCTGGTGGCGACGATTCACGACCTGGCCCCGTTTCATCTGCCCGGAAAGTACGATTGGTCCCGGATGGCATACGGCCGGCTCATCGCGCGGCGGCTCGCGGGGCGGCAGGATGAGTTGGTCGCCGTGAGCCGGTTGACCGCGCGCGACATCGAAACCCACTTTCGCGTGCCGGCCGGACGAGTCACCGTCGTGCCCAACGGCATTGATCACGAGCGGTTCCGACCGGGAGCGCAGGACCGGGCGCGCGCCGCGGTTTGCCGCCCGAGCGGGGTGGCCGGCCCGTTTTTCCTGTATGTGGCGCGCCTGGAGCACCCGGCGAAAAATCACGCGCGGCTCATCGCCGCCTTCAATGGTTTTAAGGCCGCGACGCGCTCTCGCTGGCAGCTCGTTTTGGCCGGCAGCGACTGGCATGGCGCGGAAGCGGTGCACGCGCTGATCCGCGCCTCACCGTTTGCGCGCGATATTCATGGCCTCGGTTTTGTGCCGGCGGCCGATCTGCCGGATTGGTACCGCGCGGCCGACGTTTTTGTTTTTCCGTCCCTTTTTGAAGGGTTCGGCTTGCCGCCGGTCGAAGCGATGGCCTGCGGCTGTCCGGTGCTCGCCTCCGCCCGGGGTGCGCTCGCGGAGACCGTCGGCGGCGCGGCGGGCCTGCTGGAGCCCGAGGAGACCGCGCAGATTCAATCCCAACTGACCCGGGGCGCCGGCGACGCCGCCTGGCGCGAGCAACTGCGCGCCGGCGGGCTGGTGCGGGCGCGCGCTTTCGACTGGCGAACCACCGCCGCGGCGACCCTCGGCGTCTATGCTCGGGCGGCGGCGCGCACCGCGCCGGCAGACCTGAAGATCGACGACCCGGCGGGCGCGATTACTCCGAGCGTCCGATGAGAATTTTGATCGCAGACGACCACGCTGTGGTGCGCCAAGGCCTGAAGCAAATCCTGGCCGAGGCGTTTAAGCGCGCGGCGTTCGGCGAGGCCGCCAATTTCCAGCAAACGCTTGAGCGGGTGGGGAAGGAGCATTGGGATATCGTGATCCTCGACCTGTCGATGCCCGGCCGCAGCGGCTTGGCCGCGCTGACCGAAATCAAGCGGTCGCATCCCGCGCTCCCCGTGCTCATGCTCAGCATGCACCCGGAGGATCAGTTCGCCGTGCGCCTGCTCAAGGCGGGAGCGGCGGGATACCTGACCAAGGAGAGCGCCCCGGACGAGCTGGTGGGAGCCGTGCGCAAGGTCATCGCCGGAGGCCATTACGTCGGTCCGGCGCTGGCGGAGAAGATGGCGTCGCTGCTCGCCGGTGGCATGGAGGCGGCCCCCCACGAAACGCTCTCCGACCGCGAGTTTCTCGTCTTGAGCCTGATCGCCTCCGGCAAATCCACGAGCCTGATCGCCCAAGAGTTGTCGCTGAGCGGGAAGACCGTCAGCACCTATCGCCGGCGCCTCCTGGAGAAGATGGGCATGTCCAACAATGCCCAGCTCGTGCTCTACGCGTTTCAAAATCGCCTCGTCTCGCTGCGGCCGGAGGATCTGGCCGCGCCGCCCGCCCAGCGAGCCTTGATCCCCCCGTCCGACTCTCCATGAATACCATCAACATTCCTTCTCTTCAGCCTGCGCCCTTCGACGTGTGGGCGGTTCTCGATTTCTGGCTGCGCCGCTGGCGCCGGGTGGCGGCCTGGACCCTCGCCTGCGCGCTCGCCGGCGCCGGCGTGGCCCACTTGGAATGGGGCCGCTCGTTCACTTCCACGGCGCAATTGATCCATTACGAGCCGACCGCGGTCGACGATACGTTTCATCCGCGGGCGCTGTCGACGCCCAGCCTCGTGGTGATGTTGCAGTCGCCGGGATTTTTGGAAAAGATCGGTGCCCAGCTCCAACCGCCGCTCTCCGCGAAGGAGTTGGACCAGCGCCTGCAAATCACGCTCGACCGGAACAACGATGTGGCGACCGTCACGGCGACCGGAGCGAGCCGGGAGGAGACCGTCGATCTTCTGAGCCGGTTCTGCGCCGCCGCCATCGCCTACACCCAAGCAATGCAGCGGGAGGAAGCAACCGCGGCCGGCGATAGTGTGAACCGTCAACTCGCGCAGGTCGAACGCGAGATCGCGGCCGCGCGCGCGGCGATCGCCCCGGCCGAGGTCGGGGTGCCGGGCCCGGACGTCTCCGCTCCCTCCGCCGCGGTGGCCAGCGATCTTCCCCAACGGATCCAGGCGGCGCGCGACCAGTTGGACGATCTCCTGGTGCGTTACACCGAGGCCCACCCGCTCGTCCGGGAGCAGCGGGAACGGCTGGCCGCCCTCGAGGAGATCCAGCGCCGATCCGCGCCGGCCGCCGCCGGCAGCGCGGCCGCGGTTCTCCGACCCACCGCCGCACCGCCGCCGTCCGGGTTCTACGGCCGCATCACCCCGGAGGAAGTCGCGATCGGCGAACGCTTTCGCAGCTTGGAGTCCGACCGCGCCATCCTCATCGGCCGGCAGCGGGCCATCCAGCCGTTCCGCGACAATCCGCCCGGCTACTTTCGCGTGCTCCTGTCCATCGCGGCCGATCCCACGCTCCAGCACAATCATCGGTTGGAGATCGTCTTGTGCGGCTGCCTCGGCGCATTTTTCGGCCTGATGGGGTCGGCCGGTCAGGTCCTGCTCGGAGAATTCCTGGACAACCGCATCAAGACGCGCGCGGATGTGCGGCGGGTCACCGGGCTGCCGCTGCTCGCCGCCTTGGGCGACTTGCGGCGGCTGCTGCCCGCCGAACGCAAGCAATGGGCGTTTCGCGCCTGGACCGCCCTGCAAAGCCGGCTGAGCATCTCGGCCAATCACGGCATGGTCTGCGGGATCACCTCGGCCAATCGCGGGGATGGGCGCTCGACCTGGATCGATTTGCTCTCCCAGGCCGCCAGCGACTGCGGATTTCGCGTCTTGACCATCACCGCGCAGCTTCCTCCCGAGATGGCGGCGACGATCGGACCCGGCGACTCGCGCGCGGCGCCAGTCGCGCCGCCGGTGCCCGAGGCCGGCGGCTTGGCGCTGACGGCGAGCGTGTTGTCCACCCCGGCTCAGATTGTCGAACAGCTTTCGGCCCCGAACTGTGCGCCGCGGGTGAATATCCCGCTGCCCGGCTGGGTGTGGAATCTCGAGCGCCGCAAGCAATGGCAGGCGGCCCTCGAGTCTTGGCAGGCGATCGAGCATATCGTCATTTTTGTCGAATTGCCGCCCGCTTGCGTAGCCGAGTCCGTGCTTTTGGCGGAAAACATTCCCAATCTGCTCTGGCTGGCCGACAGCAACCGTTCCGACGCGGCGGAGACGCTCTCCGACCTGGAGACCTTGCGCGACGCGCGCTGCCAGCTGGTCGGCGCCGTCCTCAATCGCGAGCGCGCGGCGCCGGTGCGCCGCCGCTTCAGCCGCTGGTTGGGGAATGCGGCGCTGATCCTCGCCGCGGGCCTGTGGCTGCCTGCGCCCAGGGCGTCGGCGCAGGGCGCCTTTTCCGTGGTCGGTCCGGCGCAGCGAGCGGACTGGCAGCAGCGGCTCACCCTGGGGCCCGGCGATGTGCTGAGCTTCCACATTTTCGGATCTCCCGAACTGACCCGCGAGGAGGTGCCAGTCGGCCCCGACGGGTGCGTCTCGTATCTCGAGGCCGAGAACATTTCCGCCGCCGGGTTGACCGTCGACGAATTCCGCGCGCGTCTGAATGACGAGCTCGGAAAATACCGCCGCGCGCCCCAGGCCTTTGTCACGCCGGTCGCCTACCGCAGCAAGAAGTATTACATGTTGGGCACGGTGGTGCAGAAAGGAATTTTCCCTTTGGACCGGCCGATCACAATCATCGAGGCGGTTGCGCGTTCCCGCGGCTTCGAGACCGGCCTGTCCCGCGGCGACACCGTGGAGACGACCGATTTTTCCCGCAGCTTTCTCGCCCGCGGCGGTCAGCGCATGCCGGTGGACTTCCAGCGCCTGTTTTTGCACGGCGACCTGGCCCAAAATCTCGCGCTGGAGCCGAATGATTATCTCTATTTTCCGGCGGCAGTCTCCGGGGACATCTACGTCCTGGGCGAAGTCCTCCGGCCCGGTCGCGAGCCCTGCGATGCGGACGCCAACGCGCTCTCCGCCATCGCCGCGGGGGGCGGATTTACCGAACGCGCCTGGAAAAAGCACGTGCTGGTGCTCCGGGGCTCCCTCGACCACCCCGCAACCTTCATCGTCGACGTGGCCGGTGCGCTCGATGGCAACGCGCCGAATCTGGCGTTGCAGCCGGGCGATCTGGTCTATGTCAGCAGCCGGCCGTGGATCTATGCCGAGGAACTGCTCGATCACGCGGCCGCGGCCTTCGTGGAGTCGGCGGTTGTCACCTGGACAGGAATCAACGTCGGCCCGTCGATCGTCAGCCGACCCAACATCTCGCCATGAAAACTTTGTCCCGTCGGCCGCTCGTTTCGGTGATCGCCGCCAGTTTGGGCCTGCTGGCCGGTTGCGAGAGCATTCCTTTGCCCATCGCTTCGTCAGGGATGCCCGCCGTTCCCGCGTTCGCCGCCGTGGCGGCGGACGCGACTCCCGCGCTCGATCCGGCGCTACTGCAGCCCGGGAATGCGGCCTATACCCTTGGTCCGGGCGACCAACTGGATATTGAGGTGGTGGGTGACCTTTCGACCCGGACCAGCGTCACCGTGGGTCCGGACGGCAAGATCTATTATTACCTGCTGCCCGGACTTGATGTCTGGGGCTTGACGCTCCCCGAAGCCCGAGATCGCCTGGGCGGCGAGCTGAAAAAATACCTGCGCGAGAAACCGGTCGTTTCGCTCACGCTGCGGGCGGTCGCGAGCCAGCGGGTCTGGGTCCTCGGCCGCGTCAACAGCCCGGGGGTGTATATTCTTGGCGGCCCAACCACCCTGCTCGACGCGCTCGCCCAAGCGGGCGGCCTCTCGTCGTCGTCCGCCCTGGCCTCCCTGGCCGCCAGCATCGGCGTCAGCCTTCCGGCGGCCAACGGGCCGGAAGCCGCCGATTTGCCGCACAGTTTTCTCATCCGTCAGGGGCATCTCATTCCCGTCGATTTCCAGCGGCTCCTGCGGGATGGCGATCTTTCCCAGAATATCTATCTTCAGCCTGACGATTTCATTTTCCTCCCGTCGGCGCGCGCGGCGCAAATTCACATCCTGGGCGCCGTCCTCCAGCCGCAGTCCGAAAAGATGACCGGAGCGCTGACGCTGATTCAATCCATCGCGCTGGCCGGCGGCACGGTTCCGGAGGCTTGCCTCTCGAACGTAGCGATCCTGCGCGGCTCGCTCGCGCATCCGCAGATTGCAATCTTCCCGGTGGATGCGATCCTCCACGGAAAGGCGCCCGATGTCCGGCTCGAGGCGAACGACATCGTTTATGTTCCGTATTCGCCGAACCGCGTGCTGTTCCGCTATGCGAACCTGATTCTCGACACCTTTGTCCGCACCGTTGGAGTCAACGAAGGGGCCTATGCCGTCACCGGGAAATCCTCGCCGGTCGGGGTCGGCGTCAACGTCACCCCCTAGGCGTGTCTTGGGGCCGAGCGTGGTGTCGGACAAATACCGACAGGGGCGTTGCCCGTATCCTGACAAAGGCACCTCAAGATAGCTGACTTCATTTTCAGACCGACGCGGCTACTAGACGTTGGCGGGACCCGGTACGATTGCGGGTCCAATGAGGAAATTAATCTCCGCCGGCCGCGTTCGCTTATCCGCCATTGGCATTCTGACCGCCATCGGCCTCGGCAGTTTCGCCAGTGCTGCTCCCGTGCTGCCCACGGTCACCGCGTTCGCCACGGGTGCGATCGCCAGCTTGGACGGGAGCGCCACCGGCCTGATCACGTTCAGCCGGACCGGCGACACGTCGGCCGCCCTGACGGTTAACTTTTCGCTCGGGGGAACCGCCGCCAAGTGGACCGACTACTACCGGCTGCCTCAGGGCGACATGCCGGTCACGGTGACCATCCCCGCCGGGTCCTCGTCGGCGGCCCTCCCGATAACCGCCCGAAATAATGTGACCGGGGCCAACCCGGAAACGGTCCTCTTCACGCTGTCGGCGGATCCTTCCTACACGATTGGCAATGCCAGCACCGTCAAGCTCACCATCGTGCCCACCATTCCCGCGATTCCAATGGTCACGGTGGTCGCCACCGATGCTATCGCCCGCCTTGACGGCAGCGAAATCGGCTTGATTACGTTCACCCGCATTGGCGCCACGTCGGCGGACCTGACTGTGAACTTCTCGCTCGGGGGCACCGCCGCCAAATGGGCCGACTACTACCGCCTGCCGCAGGGCGATATGCCCGTTGCGGTCACCATTCCCGCCGGCTCGTCGTCCGCCGCACTGCCCATCACCGCCCGGGCCAACTCCATGGGGGCCAACCCGGAAACGGTCCTCTTCACCCTGTCGGCGGATCCTGCCTATACGATCGGCGCCGCCAGCATCGCCACGCTCACCATCGTGCCCGCCCTGCCTCCGTTGCCCACGGTCACCGTGGTCGCCACGGCTGGCACCGCCAGCCTTGACGGCAGCGAAATCGGCTTGATCGCTTTCACCCGGACCGGCGCCACGTCGGCGGACCTGACCGTGAGCTATTCGCTCGGGGGCACCGCCGCCAAGTGGACCGACTACTACCGCCTGCCCCAGGGCGATATGCCCGTTGTGGTCGTCATCCCCGCCGGCTCGTCGTCCGTCGCGCTGCCCATCACCGCCCGGGCCAATTCCACGGCGGCCAATCCGGAAACAGTCCTTTTCACCCTCTCGGCAGATCCTTCTTACACGATCGGCAGTGCCGGCACCACGACACTCACCATCGTGCCCGTCGCCAGCCCGACCGCCCCCACCGCGATTGCGCCCCCGCCCCCCGCCGGGTCCACCGGCGGTTCAAACTCGACCGGCGCGGCGGGGCCGACCGGTGTCATCGCCGGCACCTCCGGGACCGATTCGGCCAATCGCACGGCCGACTCGATCGCCGCCGGAGACAATGTCGACGATACGGCGCTGCATTTGCCGGCGGTGGGCGACTATTTGCTCCATGTTCTCTCGCCGTCGCTGCTCGAGCTGGTCTTCATCAACACGAAGCAGCCCGATCCCGCGCTGGTGACGAATTGGAACTTCGTCAATTCAAGCGGCCACGCGACCGAGCCGGCGGCCGCGGAATTCACCGTGACCGTCGATGGACAAACCGTCCCGGTTCAGGGGGTTGGCTTCAAGCGCCGAGTCCTGTCCGCGCCGCTCCTGACCTACGGCCTGCGCGTCGAGAATAATCTTTACCTGGAAATCGCCCGGCCGATCGCGGACGGCCAGCTGGTGACCGTCGCCAACCCGGACGGGAGCATTTGGTCGGCGAGCACGCAGTTCACGGCCTTGGCCACCCCGCAGCGCTATTCGCCCGCGATCCACGTCAACGAGGAAGGTTACGTGCCGGCCTTCGCCAAGACGGCGATGGTGGGCTACTATCTCGGTGACCTCGGCGAGATGCCGATCAATGTCGGCGCGGGCTTCAAGCTGATCGACGCCACCACTGGCGCGGTAGCGTACTCTGGGAGCCTCACCGTGCGCCAGGACACCGGTTACACGACGACGCCCGTGCCCTACCAGCAGGTCTACGTCGCCGATTTCAGCACCTTCACGACACCCGGGCAGTACCAAATCCAGGTGCCGGGGCTGGGAGCGTCGCTGCCCTTCCTGATCGACGACGGGATCGCCATGGCCTGGACGCGCACCTATGCGCTCGGCATGTACGAACAGCGCAGCGGCATGGCGGTCAGCCTGCCCTACACCCGCTTCACCCACGCGGCCGACCATACCGCGCCGGCCTCGATCCCCGTCCCCGACACCAATCCGCTTTTCTCCTTTACTTGGAATTGCATCTCGGGCTACGCGACGACGGTAAACACGGCCAACCCGCCGCAGCTCGCGCCCTTTCTGACCAGCAACGAGACTTCGCTCTATCCCTTCGTCAATACGGGGAAGATCGACGTCTCCGGCGGCCATTTCGATGCCGGTGACTACAGCAAGTATACCAGCAACAGCGCCCAGCTCATCCATGAACTGATCTTCGCGGGGGACAACATCCCCGGCCTCCAGCAGTACGACAATCTGGGCATTCTCGAAAGCGGCGACGGCATTCCCGACGTCCTGCAAGAGGCGAAATGGGAGGCCGATTTCCTGGCCAAGATGCAGGATGCCGACGGCGGCTTCTACTTCCTGGTCTATCCGATCGCTCGCGAGTACGAATCGAACGTCCTGCCCGAAAACGGCGACGCGCAGGTCGTTTGGCCGAAGACCACCTCCGTCACCGCGGCGGCTGTCGCGGCCCTGGCGGAGGCGGGCTCCTCGCCGACGATGATCAAATATTATCCGCAAGCAGCCGCCAAATACCTGCAGGAGGCGCAGCTGGGCTGGCAGTTCCTGATGAACGCCATCGCCAAGTACGGCCTGGCGGGCTCCTATCAGAAGATCACCTTCTATACTGACGATTGGACCCATAACGACGAACTCGCCTGGGCCGCCGCGGCCCTGTACGCGGCGACGGGCAACCCCCAATACCAGACAAAGCTCTTCCAATGGTTTCCGAACCCGGCCGATCCCGCGACGTTTCGCTGGGGCTGGTGGCGAATGGCCGAGGGGTGGGGCAATGCCATTCGCACCTATGCCTTTGCGGGCCGCAGCGGCCGGCTTCCCTCGAGCGCCCTCGATCCGAGCTACCTAGCCGCGTGCAACGGGCAGATCGTGGCCGCCGGAGACGACGCGGCGGCTTGGGGCAGCGCCTGTGCATACGGGACGCCATTCCCGCCCGCCACGAAGGCGGTCCTGGGCGGCGGCTGGTACTTCTCGCTGGACCAAGCCTCCGATATGGCGGTCGCCTACCAGATCGACCCCAAGCCCGCGTACATCGACGGGCTCGTGGCCGCCATGAACTACGAGGGCGGCTGCAATCCGGTCAACGTCTGCTATCTGGAGGGTCTCGGCCAGAAGCGCCAGCAACAGGTCGTAAGCCAGTATGCCCAGAATTCGCGGCGGGTCCTCGCGCCTTCCGGGATCCCGCTCGGTCAGGTCACCGCGGCGTTCGAATACCTGAGCAGCTACGGCCCGGAGCTCTCCGAGCTTTCCTATCCGACCGATAGCGGGACCGCGAACCCATTCCCCTATTATGACCGCTGGAGCGACGCCTACAACGTGACCACGGAAATGATCACGGTGAACCAGGCCCGAAGCCTCATTTCAGTCGGGTTTCTGGCCAGCCTCACGAATAGCTCGTCCACGGCTTGGACCGCGCCGCAGGCGACGATCACGGCCCCGACCGTCACGGTCCTGCTAAATACACCCGTTACGCTCAGCGTGCAGGTGGCAGGCCAGAGTCTGACCAACGCCCGGATCGTTTGGGAGGCTCGCGATCAGCAGCCGGCCTTCGGCTCTACCGCCACATTCTCGCCGGTCAACAACGGCGACCAATGGGTCGAGGCCGAAGTCGAGTGGCCCGATGGCCGCCGGGCATTCGCCAAGAGCGACTTTCAGGCCAACAATCCGGTCCAAATCTGGATCGACGACTCCCTGCCCGCCAATGCCGCCACCGGTTCCGATGGCGGAGACCGCTGGAATTGGATATCCGCCGGTCCGGCTCCGGAATCCGGAGTTCTCGCGATGCAAACCATCGCCGCCGCGGGACTGCACGAGAATTGGTTCACCGGCACTTCCGGACCGATGCAGGTGCAGACCGGCGACACCCTGTTCGCCTGGGTATACCTCGACCCCGCGAACCCTCCGGCCGAAATCATGGTGGGATGGAACGACGGCTCGTCCTGGGAGCACCGCGCCTATTGGGGCGCCAACGACATCACCTACGGCGCCACGGGGACCGCGGGTCGCTATTATGGCGGCGCGCTTCCGGCCGTCGGCCAGTGGGTGAAACTTTCGATTCCCGCCGGCGCCGTCGGCCTCGCGGGCGCCGCCGTCAGCGGCCTCGATCTGTCGCTCTTCAATGGCCGCGTCACCTGGGATGCGATCGGCCGGGCTTCCGCAAGCCAGTAAGACCATCGGAAGCGGTCCGGACTTGAGGATGGATTTGGGGTGAAGGCCCCATAGGAGCGGCTGCGGCGATGTGCTATTTTTCAGCGGTGAATCCGCTGCTCCTTGTCGATGGGCGGATGGCGCGCGGAGAATCGACGGGATATCGGCAATGCCCTTTTTTCCATGATTGAAAGCACCGAAAACAATCCGGATCGAATCGCCGAGTTCAATCGCACGGTGCGAGACTTTCCCGACCACGTCACGCTCCAGGAATTGATCGAGGCGCAGGTCCGACAGCGCCCGCTCCAGGCCGCGGTGCTCTGCGACCATGATCCCTTCTGGGGAACCTCGAGGTTCAGCTACCGGCGGCTGAACGAGAAGGCAAACCAGCTCGCCCACCGGCTGCGCGATCAAGGGGTGCGTCCCGGGCATGTCGTCGGGATCCTGGTGGAACGGTCCTTCGCCATGGTCATCGGCATCTTCGGCATCCTCAAGGCGGGCGGAGCTTATCTGCCGCTCTCGCCCGAGGACCCGCCGGACAGAATCGGCTATATCTTGGCGGACGCCGGCGCGCGCATCCTGTTGATTCAGGGCGGCACCGCCCCGAAGGCGCCACCGGGTGTGCCGACGATCGACCTCGAGCAGCCGGACGTGTACATCGGGCCGGCGGCCGACCTCGCGCCGGTCAACCGGCCGGACGACCTCGCCTATGTGATCTACACTTCGGGCTCCACCGGAAGGCCTAAGGGCGTGATGATCGAACACCGCGCGGTGGTCAACCGCCTCCACTGGATGCAGAACGCTTACCCGATCGATCAGCGGGACGTGCTCCTCCAGAAGACTCCATACTGCTTCGACGTTTCGGTCTGGGAGCTGTTTTGGGGTGCGGTCGAGGGCGCCACGCTCTGTCTGCTCCGGCCCCGCGGCGAACGGGTCCTCCCGGCGCTGATCGAGGCGATCCGAAGGCATCGGGTGAGCGTGCTGCACTTCGTCCCCTCGATGCTCAACGTCTTCCTCGAACACCTGGACGGCCAGCCCGAAAAGGTGTCGGGTTCGCTTTCCTCCCTGCGCCGGGTGTTCGCCAGCGGGGAGACCCTGAGCCCGGCTCATGCCCGGAAGTTTAATACGGTGATCGGTCCGGCCGCCGGGTGCCGCCTGACCAACCTTTATGGGCCTACGGAGGCGACCATCGACGTGACGTATTTCGACTGTCCCGCCCAGGGCCAACTCGACCGGGTTCCCATTGGCCGTCCGATTCAGAACATGCGGGCCTACATCATTCGGGACGGTAAGCTGATGCCGGTCGGCGAGACGGGGGAACTTTGCCTGGCGGGCGTGGGCCTGGCCCGGGGCTATTTGAATAATCCTGACCTGACCCGGGAGCGGTTCGTGGAAAACCCCGCGGTGCCTGGCGAGCGGATCTATCGCACGGGCGATGTCGCGCGCTGGTTGCCGGACGGCAACCTCGAGTACTTGGGCCGAGAAGATCACCAAGTCAAGATCCGGGGCCTGAGGATCGAACTGGGCGAGATCGAAAATACCATCCGGAACTTCCCCGCCGTCGCCGACTGCGCCGTCGCGACGAAGGCATACTCGGAAAGCATCGTTCTCATTGTCGCCTACCTCGTCCCCAAACAGAAAGTGGACCCGGCGGCCCTCAAGCGGCATTTGCAGCGCCATCTCCCGGAGTACATGGTCCCAGCCCATTTTCAGGAAATCGCGGCCCTCCCCCTGACCGCCACCGGCAAAGTCGATCGCCAGGCGCTCTCGGAATGCCTGACGATGCCGAAATCCTCCCCGAACTGATGGAAAATGAATTTGATGTCGCCATTGTCGGCATGGCGGGCCGTTTTCCGGGCGCGCGAAATCTGGAGGAATTTTGGCATAATCTCGTCCACGGGGTGGAATCCATTGCCCGGCTTTCCGACCAGGAAATCGTCGGGGCGGGGGTGTCGCCCCACGTTCTCACCCGGGCCGACTACGTGAAGGCCTCTCCGGTCCTGGACGATCCGGCGCTCTTTGACGCGGCGTTTTTCGGTTATTCCCCGGGCGAGGCGGCCACCGTGGACCCGCAGCAGCGGCTGCTGCTCGAACTCGCCCATGCCGCGCTGGAGGATGCGGCATGCGATCCCGACCGCTATCGCGGTCGGATCGGGGTCTTTGCCGGCGCGGCGATGAACACCTATTTCTTAAATCGGGGACTGGAGGACCAGTTCGCCGAAAACTACCTCCCCACGCTGATCGCCAACGACAAGGATTTCCTCGCGACCCGGATTTCGTACAAGCTTGGGCTGCGCGGGCCCAGCCTGACGGTCCAGTCTGCCTGTTCGACCTCGCTGGTGGCGGTGCATCTTGCCCGGCAAAGCCTCCTTAACGAAGAGACGGACATGGCCTTGGCGGGCGCGGTTTCGGTGCGGGTTCCCCATCGGGCGGGCTATTTCTACGACGGAAGCGGCGTGGTTTCCCCCGACGGGCACGTGCGCGCGTTCGATGCCGCGGCCAACGGAACGGTGTTTGGGAGCGGGGCCGGCGTCGTCGTCCTGAAGCGCCTGGCGGATGCGCGGGCTGGCGGCGATCGCATCCATGCCGTGATCAAAGGCTCGGCCGTGAACAATGACGGTTCCGGGAAGGCGGGCTACACGGCGCCGAGCGTCGAGGGCCAGGCGGATGTGGTGGTGGAAGCGCTCGCGAACGCGGGACTCTCCGCCGACGGAATCTCCTTCCTCGAGGCCCACGGTTCGGGGACGGCGGTGGGAGACCGGATCGAAATTCTGGCGCTGACGAAGGCGTTCCGTCAATTCACGCCGCGGAATGGCTATTGTGCCATTGGCTCCGTCAAAACCAATGTGGGCCACTTGGACGTCGCGGCCGGCATGGCCGGGCTCATCAAGACGGTGCTCGCCCTCAAGCACCGGCGCATTCCGCCCACGCTGCACTATTCCAAGTTCAACGACGAAATCGATTTTCCGGCGACGCCATTTTTTGTGAACTCGGAAGCGTTGGATTGGAGTATTACGGGCGGCGTGCGCCGGGCTGGGGTGATGGCCACCGGAATCGGCGGCACGAACGCCCATGTCATCCTGGAAGAGGCTCCCGAGGTCGCGCCCGTCGGCGGTTCGTCGGGACCGCACCTGCTGCTGCTCTCCGCCCGGACTCCATCCGCCCTCGCAGCGGTGAGCGCCAATCTGGCGGATTTTCTGGCGTCCGCCGACGGGGCGGGGCGGGAGCTGGGCGCCGGCGGCCCGCCGGAGTCCGAGTTCCTGGCGGAGGTGGCCCGCACCCTGCAGACCGGGCGAAGGTTCTTCTTGCATCGCCGTATCGTGGTTTGCCGCCGCCGGGCCGACGCGGTAGCGGCGCTCCGCACGCCGAACTTCCCGCCGGCGGTTTCCGGCTCGGCGCGCGCCGAGACCCGTCCGTCCGCGGTGTTCTTGCTGCCGGGCGTCGGCGACCATTATGTCGGCATGGGACAGGGACTCTACGAGCATTTTGAGTTGTTCCGTCAGGAGGTCGACCGCTGCGCCCATATCCTGCAACCTCTCCTTGGCCTCGACATTCGGGAAATAATGTATCCCCGCGTCCGAGCGGAGAAGGCATCGGCTCGGCCGCGGGGAATTGACTTTAAGCAGATGATGGGGCGCACCGCGGATGGACCGGCGGACCCCGCCGCCCAAAGACTGGACCGGACGCTCTACGCTCAACCCGCTCTCTTCACGGTGGAGTACGCCCTCGCCCGACTCTGGATCCACTGGGGAGTCCAACCGGTTGCGCTGGTCGGCCACAGCATGGGGGAATATGTCGCCGCCTGCCTGGCGGGAGTCTTCTCCCTCCCCGATGCCTTGAGGCTGATTGCCGCCCGGGCCAAATTGGTGAACGAACTGCCGCCCGGAGCCATGGTTGCGGTCATGCTACCCGAGCGCGAAGTGCTCCCCCTGCTGGGTGAAAAACTCTCCCTCTCGCTGATCAATGGGCCTAATCTCTGCGTCGTGGCCGGTCCGGTCGCGGCCATGGACGATTTCCAAAATAGGCTCACGCGGCGGGAGGTGATCTTCCGCGCGGTCCGCAACGCGCACGCCTTCCATTCGCGATTGCTCGACCCGATCGTCGATTCCTTTGTGCGGGAGGTCGGGCAGGTCCCCTTGTGCGTCCCGCGCCTCCCCTTTATTTCCAATGTCACTGGCACCTGGATCACTGCGGATCAGGCCACGGACCCGCTGTACTGGGCGGAGCACGCTCGGAGCACGGCCCGGTTCGGCGACGCGCTCGATGCGCTGTGGAAACTTGCCGACGCCTCCTTCGTTGAGGTGGGTCCGGGCCGAACCCTCGGAGTGCTGGCGATGCAACATCCGACACGGCCGGTCGCTGCGAAACCGCTGGCCGTTTCCTCCCTGCGGCATGATTACGAAAACCATCCGGATGCCGATTTCATCCTCAACAGCGTTGGCCGGCTTTGGCTCGAGGGCGGTGAGATCAACTGGGACCACCTGGCCCCATGGCCGGGTCCGCGCCGAATTTCGCTTCCCATCTATCCCTTCGAACGCCTTCGCCATTGGATCGAGCCGAATCGGGCCCGGCCGCCGGCTGTCGGGGCGCCGAATGGGGCCGCGCCAAAAACCGGCCTGGCCGATTGGTTCTCCGTTCCGTCCTGGACGAGAACCAGCTTCCCGATCGGCGAGCCGGGCGCACCTGAAGGGGAGGGCCCGCTTTGGCTGGTCATCGCGGACTCGTCCCGCCTTGCCAGCCAGGTGGTGGGGCTGCTGGAACAACGCGGATCCGTGGCGGCGCTCGCCTGCTTCGGGGAGGCATATGCCCATCGGCGGGAGCACGCCTGGGAAATTCGAGCCGGTTGTCTCGATGACTATCTCGAGCTCCTCGGCACGCTCAGAGGGCGTTTGAGTCACGGGCTGAACGTCATTCACTTGGGCCCGCTTTCCCCGGAGGTCAGGCTCCTCGAAGGAGGGCCCGATCCACTGGGCCAGGAACTGGGTTTCTTCAGCCTCTTGTACCTCGCCCAGGCCATCGGGGAGCAGGCTATCGGAGGCCCGGTGCGCATCGGGTCGGTGATCCATCAGGTGCACGAGGTGACCGGGGAGGAGACGCTCAATCCGGCCATGGCGACGGTCGTGGGCCTTTGCGGGGTGCTGCCGAAGGAATATCCCAACGTGACGAGTTTCTCGGTCGATCTGCCGGCCAGTCCCTCGGACGAGCCACGCCGGGATGAATGGGCTTCTCATCTTTTGGATGAATTTCGCGATCCGGGGAAGGGCGCGGTGATCGCCTATCGCGGAAAATACCGCTGGGAGAGAACCTTTCGGCCGCAACGCTTGCCGGCGATCGAGTCGCCGGCCACCGGCGGCGGCCTCCATGCTCAAGGCCTGAGACCCCGCGGCGTCTACCTGATCACCGGAGGCACGGGCGGCATTGGGCTCGCGGTGGCGAAGCACCTGGCGGAGGCCTGTCAGGCCCGATTGGTGCTCACTAAGAAAACGCCGTTTCCGCCCAAGGCGGAGTGGAGGGAGCGGCTGGCGGCGGGGGCTCTGCCGGACTCCGACCGCCGCATCGTCGCGGCGCTCCTCGAGATCGAGGCCCTGGGTGGCGAGGTGGATGTCTTCTCCTGCGACGTCTCGGACCGCGCCGGGATGCAGCGGGTTATCGACGAATCGCTCGCCAAGCATCGGGTGATTAACGGAGCGATCCACGCCGCCGGGATTCTCCGCGACGGCATGATTCAGGTCCAAACACGGGAGATGGCCGACGCGATCCTGGCCCCGAAAGTGAGCGGCACATCGATCCTGTACGATCTTTTGAAGGACCTTAAGCCGGACCTCTTGGTCCTTTTCTCCTCCATTTCCTCCATTGTCCCAACCCATGGCCAAAGCGCCTATTGCGCCGCAAACGCTTTTCTGGACGCCTTTGCCTCCTACGCCAACGCGCAGGGCCGATGCCGCACCCTGACGATCAACTGGCCGGCTTGGCGTGAAGTCGGGATCCTGCCCGGCCTCAAGGCGCTCGCCGGGCTCGAATATCTGAAGGAAGCCATTCTCCGGCGAGCCATCTCGACGCGGGACGGGCTGGAGGTCTTCAAACGGGCTGTCGGCGCGAACTTTCCCCAGGTTATCGTTAGCCCGCAGGACCTCGAAGCCCTTCGCTCCGAGTCAAATGAGCCCCGATTGGATATCTTCGGCGCCGCTCACTCGGCATCCGGGCCTTCCGTGACGGAGCGCAGGGGGATCGCGGACGAGCCGCGAGATGGGGTCGAAAAGGCGGTGGCCGCCATTTGGAGCGGGGTCCTGGGCGTTGCGCCCATCGGCATCCACGAGAACTTCCTCGATCTGGGCGGTCATTCGCTGCTGGCCATGCGGATCGTGGCCCAGATCAGGGCCGCCTATCAGGTCAATTTCACGCTGCGAAAGTTTTTCGAGGACCCCACGATTGCCGGGACGGCCCTGACCCTCCAGACAGAAATCGTCGCGGAGATCGAAGGTCTGAGCGACGATGAGGCGAGCCGGAGGGTGTCATGAACGCATTCCTCGCGCGGAAACTGGTCACCTTTACTCCCTCCGGCCCGAGCGGAACCGCCGTCTTCCAGGTGGGCGTCGGGCTTTTCCCCTATCTCGCCGATCACGGCGTTCAGGACATCATGGTTCTCCCCGGCGCGTTCTTTCTCGAGCTGGCCTGCTGTCTTCATCTCGACTGCCTCCACGCCTCGCTGGGCAGGATCAAGCGCGCTGAATTTCTGCAACCCCTCATCCTGTCGGACCGGGAGATCTCGATTTGCGTCGAGGTCGAGCGGATCGACACCCAGGCGGTTCGCTATTCGTTCTCCGAAGCCGGCGAACAACTCGCCGGCGAACCGCCTTGCGCCACGCTCGAAATCGAGGGCGCGCGCCCGCCCGATGCACCGCGTTCCGGCCTCATGCCGGAAGCATTCCAGCGGGGCGCGGAGGATCTCGGCGCTCCGGCTGCGTTCTATGCCCAGCTGCGCGAGAATGGCAATCGGTACGGTCCTCTGTTTCAGGGGCTCCGCCGCATCTGGCGAGGTCAGGGGAGGGCGCTCGGCCGCTTGGCGATTCCCCCGGGAGCGGCGGAAACGGGATCCCATCATCTGCATCCGGCCTTGGTGGATTCAGCCATTCAACTGCTGGCCGCGATCTTCCTCGACCAGAGAAGGACGTTCGTCCTGCGCGGCATCGAGGAGCTGAGTGTTCGCCGCACCGGTGTTTCCGGGCCGATGTGGGTTTACGCCACCTTGCGGCCGGAGAGCAATTCCGGGCCGGATGGATTGATCGGCGACCTCGAAGTCTGCGATGACTCCGGGGACTGTTGGTTGGAACTTCGGGGGGTCAGGGCCACTTATCTGTCCTCGCCGCGGCCGTCGGCCGAAATCGTCGTCGCCGCAACGTTCACGGCCGAACCGATCGCGGAAGCGTTGCAATTCTGGAGCGACTATCTCCCGTTTCCGGCCCGAACGAGTTTTGCCCCCTACAACCAGGTGTTTCAGGAGCTGCTGGATCCGAGCAGCCAATTCCATCAAAACCGGGGAGGGTTCAATGTGATCCTGCTGAATCTGGCGGACTGGGCCGCCGGCCGCCCGGCGCCGAGCCTGGCGCCGGATCCCGAAAGGGTGCCCGCGGACTGGGCGGATCTCGCGCGGCACACTCTGCCGAACGGGCTCGAAGTCGCACACTTAAACCGGTACGAAACGGAATCTGTCTATCGGGAGATCTTCGACGACCGTTGCTATCTGCGGCATGGCATCGATTTGGCCGGCGCCGCCACCGTCATCGATATCGGGGCGAATATCGGCCTCTTCTCCCTGTTTGTTCGCGGCCACTGCCCCGCCGCGGCGGTCTATGCGTTCGAGCCAAGCCCGGTGGCCTATCGCGCACTGAAGGCGAATTGCGAGGCCTACGGCCCCCGCCTCCACCCTTTCAACGTGGGGATCTCCGATCGCCGCGGCAGCGCGCAGCTCACCTTCTACGAAAAATCGTCGGTCTTTTCCAGTTTTCACCCGAATCGCCAAGAGGACCGGCGGGCGATCCAGGCCGTCGTCGCGAATCGGGTGCGGGCTGAACTGCGCGACGACGCCGAATCGGTGGACGAGTATGTGGAAGAACTCCTGAGCGACCGGCTTGACCTCCAGAGGTTTGAATGTCCGCTGCTGTCCGTTTCCGACATCATCCGCGGAAACGGCCTCCGGCGGGTGGATTTGCTCAAAGTTGACGCCGAAAAGTGCGAGCTCGAGATCCTGCGGGGAATCGAGGACCACCATTGGCCGCTGATTGCTCAGGTGGTGGTCGAGGTGCATGACCCCAGCGGGCGCGTCCTCGGCGAGGTTCAAGAAATCTTGGCCCGGAAGGGATTCCGCTGCGCGGTCGAGGAGGAGCCTCTGCTCGCGGGCTCCGGGCTGTGCAATGTTTATGCCATCCGGCGCGGGGGCGAATCTCCGCCGCCGGTCGAGTCAAGCGTCTCGGAAACCTTGCCGGCCGAAGTGCAGGGCAACGTCGATGGGTTCGTTCAGGCCCTCGAGGGGTTCACGCAGACTGCCCGGGCCGCGATGGTCCTGTGCCTCTGCCCCCGGAAGCCGAATCGAGCGCAGGGCCCCGCCTGCGACCAAATGCTGGCGGCATGCGAGGACCGCCTGCTCCAGCGAATCCGTCCGCTTTCTCAGGTCCACGTGATCGCGTCGAAGGAGATTCTGGCGCGCTACCCGGCCGCGCAATTCCACAACCCGCCGGTCGATGGCGGAGGCCATGTTCCCTACACCGCGGAGGGTTTCGCAGCGCTCGGCACCAGCCTGTTTCGGACCTTCGTCGCCTTGCGCCGGCCGCCCTTCAAGGTGATCGCGCTCGATTGCGATCGTACGCTCTGGCAGGACGCCTGCGGGGAGGTAGGGCCGCTCGGCGTGGTTGTGACCCCGGCCCATCGCCGGTTGCAGGAGTTCATGCTTCGGCAGATGGAGGCCGGCATGATTCTTTGCCTTTGCAGCAAGAACAATGAATCCGACGTTTGGGCCGTGTTTGCGCAAAATCCGGGAATGGTGCTCACGCGCGGGCAGCTCTCCTCGGCGCGGATCAACTGGGCGCCAAAGTCCGAGAACCTCCGGTCATTGGCCGAAGAGTTCAATGTCGGGTTGGATAGCCTCGTCCTGCTCGATGACAACCCGGCGGAATGTGCGGAGGTGCGCGCGAACTGCCCGGGGGCGCTCGTCCTGCGGTTGCCGGCCGATTCCGCCAGTTGGCCGCACTTTCTTGATCACGTCTGGGCTTTCGACCATCTGGGCGTTACCGCCGAGGATCGCCGGCGAACGCAAATGATGCAGGAGGGGGGCCAGCGGGCAGAATGCCGCGAGCAAGCCTCCAGCTTGAAGGACTTCATCGAGGGGCTCTGCCTGGAAGTGACCGTATTCGAACCCGCCCCCGACCAGATGGGCCGGCTCTCCCAGCTGACCCTGCGGACCAATCAGTTCAACTTCACCACCGTCCGCCGCTCGGAAAGCGACTTGAGGGGCTTCCTGGAGGCCGACGGCGGCCGGTGCCTCGCGGTGAGGGTGCGCGACCGCTTCGGCGACTATGGAATGGTTGGATTGCTTCTTTTCCAGAGCGCGGGCGAGCGCTGCCGTGTCGACACGTTTCTGCTCAGCTGCCGGGTATTGGGCCGCGGCGTCGAGCATCAGGTCCTCGCCGAACTGGGCCGCCGCGCGCTGCGCGAGGGAAGAAAATGGGTCGACCTGATTTTCCTGCCCACGGACCGGAACCAGCCAGCGGGAGATTTCATCCGGTCGGTGGGCGCCGAGTTCATGCGTCCGCTCGAAGGGGGCGAGGCTTTCCCGTTTCCCGCGGCCAAACTCGCCGGCCTGCGTTACGAACCGGCGACGCGCCCGACCGGTCGCGAGGGGGGCGGGGAAGGGCGAGCGCAGAGGCCAGTTGCGGCTGGGGTGCCCCCGGGGTCGGCCGAGAAGTTTGCGCAAATTGCCGACCGCTTTCGCGGCCTCGACGAGATCGGCGCGGCCATCGACGCCCATCGTTTCCGCGGGGCCGGCTCCAGCGGGAAGGGGGCCGGCGGCGAATTGCCCGCCACCCTGGGCGGGCGGCTGCTTGGCCTCTGGCGAAAGACGCTGGGCAACCCGAGCATCGGCATGAATGACCATTTCCTCGAGGTGGGCGGGACTTCCCTTAAGGCGGTTCAAATCGCCGCCGCCATTCGGCGCGAATTGCGTTTGCGGGTGTCCGTCGTCACCTTTTTTGAATGCCCGACCGTCCGCTTGCTCTGCGAGAAACTGCAACCGGGAGCGGACCAAGCCGTCGCGGCGGGCGACGCGATGGAGCGTGGGGCGAGAAGGAAGCAGCGCCTCGGAACAAGGGAAAGCACCCGCAAAAGGAGATGACATGAACTTCAACACAGTCGGTGTCATCGGGGTCGGCACGATCGGGTCGGGCGTGGTGGCCGATCTGCTGCTCCACGGTATCAGGGCGATCGCCGTCGATTTGTCGGAAAAGTCTCTGGCCCGCGCCCGCGCCGAGATTCTGAAAGCGGTGCGGTTTGCGCCGATGTACGCCAAAGGCGCCCGAAAGCTAACGCAGGACGAGGCTTTGGCGCTCGTCACTTTCACGACCCGCCTTGAGGATATTCGCGCATGCGAATTCATCATCGAGAACGTCACTGAGGACTGGGAAGTAAAGCGGCCGCTCTACGGCCGGCTCGACGAGATCGCGCCGGCGGGCGTCTGTTTCGGCGCCAACACCTCGTGCATTTCGATCACCCGGCTCGGCGGCGCCACCCGCCGGTCGGACAAGGTGGTCGGCCTGCACTTCATGAACCCCGTGCACCTGAAGCCGACGGTGGAGGTGATTCGCGGTCACCACACCTCCGCGGAGACGCTGGCAAATGTCGCCCAGCTCTTTCTTCAGCTGAACAAGGAGGCCATCGTGGTGGGCGACCTGCCCGGTTTCGTCTCCAATCGAATCTCCCATCTCTTTATGAACGAGGCGGCCTTCGTGTTCCAGGACGGCCTCGCCACCGCGGCGCAAATCGACGCGATCTTCCGGAAATGCTTTGGCCACAAGATGGGACCCCTGGAAACCGCCGACCTCATTGGGCTGGACACCGTGATGCGCTCGCTCGACGTGCTTTACGATTCCTTTCACGACTCCAAGTTTCGCTGCTGCCCTCTCTTGCGGAAGATGGTGGATGCCGGCGAGCGCGGGGTCAAAAGCGGGCGCGGGTTTTATTCCTACCCTGGCGCCGGAAGCATGGCCGAAAACCAACCTCATGAGCACGAATGACCCGAGTCAGGTGAAGGAGGTGATTAGAGGTTTTATCGCCAATTCAGTCAACATCGACGCGCTGGGGGACGACGAGAACCTGTTTGAGTCGGGCATTGTCAACTCGCTGTTTGCCATGCAGTTGATGACCTTCATCGAACGTAAGTTCGGCATTGAAGTGGGCATGGATGATCTCGAGATCGAGAATTTCAAGTCCGTCAGCTCCACGGCGGCGTTTGTGTTGAAAAAATTGGGCGGTCGCCCGGTTTGAACAGGCCGCCCCGCCGAGCCAAAACGAAGATGCAAACGGTTCTGACCGCCGAACAAAACCGGCGCTACGCGGAGTTCCAGGAGTTCGCCGCGGCGCACGTCGCGCCCTTCGCTGGCGATTGGGACCGGGCGCAGCAGGTGCCCCCGTCGGCGATTGCTCAATTGAGCCGCGCGGGTTATCTCGGCGCCACCATCCCTTTGCAATTCGGGGGCCGGGGCTGGGACGTGGTCACCTTTGGTCTGCTCAACGAAGCGCTGGGGCGGAGCGACTCGGCCTTCACCGGCATCTTGACGGTCCAGGCCATGATCTCCATGGCTCTGCTGAAGTGGGGGACGGGGGACCAGCGCAGCCGATGGCTGCCCGCCCTCGCCCGCGGGGAGGTGATCGGCGCTTTTGCGTTGACCGAGCCCGAGGCGGGCAGCGACCTCCAAGCGATGACCACCCAGTTCCGGCGCAGCGGACGGGACGGCGGCCTGATCTTGAACGGCGAGAAGAAATGGATCTCCTGCGGCCAAATGGCCGGCGTTTTTCTGGTGTTTGGCAACCTCGAGCAAGAGCCGACGGCCTGTCTCGTCCCCCGGGAAAGCGACGGGTTCGAGATTGAGCCGATCCAGGATCTGCTCGGTTTTCGGGCGGCGGGGTTGGCGCGACTGCGGTTCCATGACGTCGCCATTCCGGCGGCCAACATCATCGGCAAGCCCGGATTCGCCTTCTCGCACGTTGCCCCGGTCGGCCTGCATTACGGGAGAATCAGCACCGCTTGCTCGGCCGCGGGCCTGCTTCGCGGCTGCCTCGAAGAAAGCACGGATTACGCCGCCGCGCGCAAGCTGGGCGCGCAAAGGGTGGCCGATCTCGGGATGATCCAGTCGATGATCGCGCGAATGGGCGCCGACCTCGATGCCGCGCAGCTTCTCTGCTGGAGCGCTTGCCGGGCGGAGGACGATCATCTCCCGGAAGCCCTCACCAAGGCTTTTGTCGCCAAGTATTTCGCTTCGCAGGCTGCCGTCCGGGCCGCCGGCAGCGCCGTCCAGATCCACGGCGCTGCGGGCTGCCATGAGTCATCGCCGGTCGCCCGCTTCTACCGTGGGGCCAAGATCATGGAGATCATCGAGGGTACGACCCAAGTGCATGAGCGAATCCTCGGCCAATGCTTCGTGCAAGATGCCGTGAAAAGGCAGCGAGCCCGCCTGCCGCCAATGCCCCCCTGACCATTTGGGTTCACGCCGGGCACGCCGATTCGGGATGGGCGGCGTCGAGGCAGGCCTTCAACTCGCGGGCCAGCGCCTTTGCATGCGGCTCGACCATCACGGTCTCGTGCATGCCGGGAACGATCTGCACCGCGACCCCGCCGCGGGCAAACTCGCGCCAGCCGTGGGCGGTGTCGAAGGAGGAGAAGAAGGGGTAGCCCTTCGTGCGCAGGAGCGTCACTTTCCCGCCGTAGGGCAGCGGGTGATAGTTGCGCAGCGCCCGCAGCTGCGCGGACCAGAGCAGCCGTTCGGCGAGCGGAATGGCCGACAGATCGACGAGAAGGTCGATATCCGCCTCGCCTGCGGCCGGGCGCCGCCGTCTCCGCGCCAATCTCTTTCGCAGCGTCTGCAGCTTCCACCGGAAGAACTGGCGCCGAGCCTCGGGGTCCCACTGCCACAGCCGCGTCGCCCAGTAGTAGAGATTCCCCAAGAACTTGAACGCCATGCGGGCCGTCCATTGGATGCGATCGTGGCCCGCATTCGCCGGCCAGGCGTTCATCAACACCAGCAGGTTCGCGGGTTCGCCCTGGACCTCGAGCTGGCGCGCCATTTCGTAGGCGACATTGCCGCCGAAACAATAGCCGCCCAGCCGGTAGGGCCCCTGAGGCTGGAAGCGGCGCATCTCCGCCAGATAGTGAGCGGCCATTTTCTCGACGGTGTCAAACTCGTCCAAACGCTCCGGCGCGCAAGGTTGGAACGCGTAGACGGGCTGGTCGGCGCCGAAATGCCGCGCGATGTTCTCGTAGCCCCATAGGATCCCGCCGCCCATGCTGTGGACGAGGAACAGCGGCGGCCGGTGCCCGTTCGGCTGGAGGGCCAGCAATGAAGGACGCGCGGCGCCCTTGTTCCCCTCGCGAATTAGGACCGCGAGTTGTCCGACCGATGGGGCGAGAAAAATCGCCGCGACGGGCAGTTTCTGACCGATCACCCGTTCGATCTGCGCGGCCAGGCGGACGGCGAGCAGCGAATGCCCCCCCAAGTTAAAGAAATGATCGGTTACGCCCACCCGGTCCGCGCCCAGGACGGAAGCCCAGGTTTTCGCCAATTGCGCCTCCAGTTCGTCCCGCGGCGCCACATAGGGATCACCCATGCTGGCCGCCGCCCCCGGCGCCGCCAGCGCGCGACGATCGACTTTGCCGTTCGCATTCAGCGGCAGCTTTTCAAGGAGGACAAACACCGACGGGATCATCGAGTCCGGCAGCGCCTGCTGCAGAAACGTCCGGAGTTCGCCCGCGGTTGGCATGCCCTGCTTGGGCGCCACGTAGGCCACCAGCCGGCGCTCGCCCGCGGTGTCCTCCCGCGCCAGCACGAGGGTGTCGCCGACGGCCGGATGGGTTCGCAAGACCGACTCGATCTCTCCGGGTTCGATGCGAACCCCCCTAATCTTGACTTGTTCGTCGATCCGGCCGAGGTATTCGAGATTGCCGTCCGGCCGATAGCGGCAAAGGTCGCCCGTCCGATAGAGACGTGCCTTGGGCTCCGCGGCGAAAGGGTGGCGGATGAATTTTTCCGCGGTGAGATGCGGGCGATCAAGATAGCCGCGCGCCAGGCCGGCGCCGCCGATAAACAATTCCCCGGTCACTCCCACTGGCACCGGATTGAGACACGGGTCCAGGAGATAGATCTCGGTGTTGGCAATGGGACGCCCGATGGTCATCTTGCCCTGCGGCTCGCGGAGGGTGAACGTCGAATACGTTGTCGTTTCGGTGGGCCCGTAGAGATCATAAACCCGCCGGATGTGGGGCAGCGCATAGAGTTGCTGCACGAGCTGGCGGGAAAGCGGTTCACCCGCCAGGTTGACGGTCTCGACCGTTTTTGGGATGCCGCCCAGGCGCAGCAACTCGGCCATTACGGACGGCACGGTGTTGATCAGGCGGACTTCGCCCGCCGCCGGAAGGCGCGGCAAGGAGAGAACATTGTCCGCCAGGATGATTTTGCCCCCGCAGGCGAGCGGCACAAAGATCTCGAAAATCGACAGGTCGAAGCAAATCGAGGTGCCGGCGAGCACGCCGTTCAGCTCGCGGGCGCTGAACACGGTTTCGGCCCAGCGCACGAAGGCGACCGCGCTGCGATGCTCGATGGCCACGCCCTTCGGTCTGCCCGTCGAGCCCGACGTGTAGATGACGTAGGCAAGATTGCGTTCGCCCGCCCCCATCGGCGCGGAGGAGCGATCCCGGAGGCCGGGGTCCGCGCCCGCCTCCTCCTCATCGACGCACACCGTTTTGCCGGCGTGAGGCGGCAGCGCGGAAAGCAGACGGCGCTGCGTCACGACCAAGGGGGCCTGCGAATCCCGCAGGATGAACGCCAGCCGCTCCGCCGGGTGGGCGGGATCCATCGCCACGTAGGCGCCGCCGGCCTTGAGCACGGCGAGGAGGGAGGTCACCATGTCCGCGGAGCGTTCCAGAAAAAGGGCGACCCGCGTCTCGGGTCCAACGCCAAGCGAACGGAGATGGTCGGCCATCCGATTGGCGCGGCGGTTCAGCTCGCGGTAGGTGAAGCGCTCCGGTCCCGCCACCAGCGCGTCCGCCTCGGGCCTCGCTTCCACCTGGGCCTCGAACAATTGATGCAGGCATTCCTCGCCGGGAAAATTCATTCGCGTCTGATTCCATCCGGCCAGCAGCCGCTGGCGTTCCGCCGCGGTGAGAAGCGGCAGGACCGAGATGGGTTGGTCCGCATTGGCCGCAACCGCCTCCAGCAGGGTTTGGAACTGTTCGAGCGTCCGCCGGGCCGTCGCCTCCTCGAACAGATCAGTGCTGTATTCGAGCATCAACTCCAGGCGGTTGGCATCCTGCTCCGCGACCAAGGTGAGGTCGAATCTCGCGGTGCCGGTGTCAACCGCCAAGGACTTCGCGGCCAAGCCTGCCAGCTGGGCGCCCTCGGTCATCGCATTTTGCAGCGTGAACATGACCTGAACCAGCGGCGAGTAGCCGGAGCCGCGCGCCGGCCGCAATTCTTCCACCAGCTTATCGAACGGCAGATCCTGATGCTGGAGTGCATCCAGGCTCATTGCCTTTACCTGCTGCAGCAATTGGCGAAAGACGGGATCCCCGGACAAATCGCTGCGCAGCGCCAGGGTGTTCACGAACAAGCCGATCAACCCCTCGGTCTGCTCCTGCGTCCGGCCGGCGGCGGGGATGCCCACGACGATATCCGTTTGGCCGGTGGTTCGGAACAGCAGGACCTTGAACGCCGCGAGGAGGGTCATGAACAAGGTCACGCCTTCGCGCCGGCTCAAGGTCTTCAGGTCCTCGCTAAGGCGCGGCGGCAGCGGCCGCCGCGCTGAAGCCCCGCGAAAGCTCATCATGACGGGCCGGGGGAAGTCCGTGGGCAGTTCGAGCAACGCCGGCACTCCGGCGAGCCTTTCTTTCCAGTACGCGAGCTGCTTCTCGACCGCGGGGCTGCCGAGCCAGTTCCGCTCCCACACCGCGTAGTCCCCAAACTGGATCGCCAGCGGCGGCAAGGCGGCCGGCTTCCCGGTGACGAACCCCTCGTAGAGGGGGCCGAGCTCCCGAAAGAACACGCTCCAAGCCCAAAGATCGGAGGCGATGTGATGGATGACCACGGTGAGCACATGCTCGTCCTCATCCAGCCGGATCAGCATGGCCCGCACGATCGGATCACGGCCCAGATTGAAAGGCCGTCGGAACTCCTCCGTGAGCCGCCGCCGGAGGCTCGCCTCCAGCCGGCCTCCCCGCTCGCGGCTCAAGTCGATCTGGGGCAACGCCATCGACTCGGCCGGGGCGACGACCTGAACCGGTGAGCCGCCCTCCGCGACAAATCGAGAGCGCAGAATTTCGTGGCGGAGGACGATGGCGTCCAACGCTGCGCGCAGGGCCGGGACGTTCAACCGTCCTTTCAATCGCAGCGCGAACGGAACATTGTACACCGGACTGCCCGGCTGAAGTTCGCTGAAAAACCACATGCGCTGCTGCGCAGAAGAGAGCGGCGCGCGATCCGTTTTCCCGCGCGGGGCGATCGGGAGACACTTATCCCCCGACCTCATCTGCCCCAGCAGCCGCTTTTCCAGCAAATCCCGCCTGTTCTCAGAGAGGTTCGAGCGGCGCTCGAGCAGATCGATGGCGGCGGGCGCCGTCGCTCGATCCTCTTGGTGCAACGGAAGGCACGCATTGCCAGGGATTCGCGTGGCTGGCAGGCCGGGGAGCGGGTTCAAGTCCATAGGAACCCCGCATCCAAGAAGGCGGGGACGAAAGAAACTGACCACCGTTCGGCCGGTTGGTTCGCCCGCTTTTCGGGACGGCTTCGTTCCAAGCCTGCTGCACGACCCGGCAGTCCGGGCGCGCCAGAGCGAGCGCGGCGGCATATCCGGGCGGCGCCGCGACCTCGTAAATCGAAAATGCCGGGACTTCGAGAAGGTCGAGCCCGGCGCCCGGCCCGATCCATCCCGAGCCCGAGGCCTTCAGCACCGCCTCAAGGCGAGTCCAGGACCGCATGAAGCCGGCGGCGCGCTGATCGTCCGGCAACGATCGAAGGCGCTCCCGTTCGCAATCCGGGAAGCAGGCGGCGGCGATGTCCTCCGATTCCGGGATCGCCCGGATGCGCTCGACATCGATGCCAACGGCTCCGACGCCGGTCACAGCGAAAAGCGCAACCCCTTCGGAATGGGAGAGATTGAAATAGATCGGGCTCCGATTTCCGGATGCCGCCAAGCCGGGTTTGCCGAATGAATCATAGGCAAAAGCGATCGCCCGTGGCTCAATGCCGGTGTAGCCCCCGAGAATCGTCCGGAGCAGGCTCCGGGCAATGATGAAGTGGCGCCGCGAAACCGGCTCGCGAATCCGGCGTGCCCGCTCCCACTCGTCATCCGAAAGAATCGGCGGCCCGCGCAGGGCCGCTTCGGACTTTGCCCGTTCGAGATCGACGCTCCAGACCTGGACCTCATCGGGACCCAGCCTCCAGGCTTCTCCACCGTTTTTGCACGCGATCACTTGCGAGATCGACAGGAATCTCCCGGCGTCGTTCCCCAGACTCACAATGGGGCCAACGCCCCATTGCGGCCGGCTGCCCGCGATGGCAAAATCAGGTATTACCGATGAATTTCGATCGTTTTAAAAACAACCGAAACATTTCCTTCAGAATAATTTGGGCGATAATCGTAATTGGAGCTGGAGGCGTTCCTGCCGGGTATGGCCAGCCCTATGGCTTGAGCGGGCGCGGCTCGGTTGGCCCCTATTTGAACGGCGCGATGCCCGCGGTCGCGCCGGTCACGGCCGGCTCCTGGACGACGGTAAACGCTTTCCCGAATCTGAACTTTCAGGACCCCACCTTTCTGACCGCCGAACCCGGCAGCAATCTCCTCTTCGTCTGCGGGCGGGAGGGTCAGATCTGGTCCTTCACCAACGCCCCGAACACCTCCACCAAGACGCTCGTCCTCGACCTGAGCGCCCATTGCCAGGGATGGAATGACTGCGGACTTCTCGGGATGGCTTTCCATCCGCAATTTGGACAAGCCGGGTCCCCCAACCGAGGCTACATCTACGTGTATTATTCGTACACGCCCGGCCCGATCGTCGGTTCCTACGCGGCGCCGCCGGACAATTACTCCACGCCCTCGTACAACCGGCTTTCCCGGTTCACGATCCCCGATGGCTCGACGGTGGCCGACCCCAATTCCGAGCTCGTGCTGATCAACCAGTTTGACCGAGATCTCTGGCATGACGGAGGCGCGATGTTCTTCGGGCCGGACGGTTTCCTCTACCTGACCAATGGCGATGAGGGAGGGGCGGGCGACGAGTACAACCAGTCGCAAAAAATCAACTCGGGACTGTTTGGGGGCGTTCTGCGGATCGATGTCGACCAGAACCCCGCGTTGAGCCATCCCATCCGCCGGCAGCCGCAAAGCGGCGGGCCGCCTCCGGCCGGCTGGCCCGCCACCTATAGCGCGAACTACTCCATCCCGAACGACAACCCCTGGCTGGATCCCAACGGAGGCAATCTCGAAGAATTCTGGGCCATCGGTTTCCGCAGCCCGCACCGGATGACCCAGGATCGGGTCACCGGACAAATTTGGCTCGGGGATGTCGGGCAGGCTGCCTGGGAGGAGGTGGACCTGATTCAAAAAGGAGGCAATTACCAGTGGGCCTATCTGGAGGGACTGCATCCGGGGTTCAAGCCGATGCCCTCGCCGTTGATCGGGACGGATACGCCGCCGGTGTATAACTACTCGCACGACAGCGGCGATACCTGCGTCATCGGCGGCTATGTGTATCGCGGGACGCAGCTCGCCGCGCAGTTGGGGGGACAATATATCTACGGCGACAACACTTCGAACCGGATTTATTCCCTGGTCCTTAATGGGTCCTCGGCGCCGACCGTCACTTACCTCGCCAGCTTGCCGCCGGGCTCGGACTACACGGGCGGCATTTCCACCTTCGGCGAGGATGCCAACCACGAGCTGTACATGTGCACGATGGGGCTGAGCGGCTCGATCTACAAGTTGCAGATCGCCGGCCAGTCGACCGCGGCGATCCCGGCGCTCCTTTCGCAAACCGGCGCCTTCGCCGACCTGGCAAGCCTCACGCCTGCCATCGGGGTCATCCCCTATACGGTGAATGTTCCCTTCTGGTCGGACGGCGCGGTCAAGAGTCGCTGGATTGCCGTCCCCACTAACGCCCCGATCGGCTTTCATCCGACCGGCGAATGGTCCTTCCCGCCCGGCACCGTATTCATCAAACATTTCGAACTGGGAACCGACGACACCAATCCCGCCGTGCAAAAGCGCCTGGAGACCCGGCTGATCGTGGTGGCCGCCGACGGGAGTGTCTACGGGGTGACTTACAAATGGAGAGCGGACAACAGCGATGCCGATCTGCTGACGGGAAGCTTGAGCGAGGACATCCCGATCGCGACGGCCAGCGGCACGCGCATTCAATCCTGGTATTACCCGAGCGGGCAAGACTGCCTCACCTGCCACAACCCGAATGCAAATTATATTTTGGGGGTCAAGACCCGGCAGCTGAACGGCTCCTTCACCTATCCTTCGACGGGAATCGCGGACAACCAACTGCGCACTTTGAATCACCTCGGCCTGTTCACGCCGGCGTTGAACGAGAGCGATATTCCGGGCTACGCCAGCTTGGCCAGCGTTTCGAACCTGTCCGCCTCGCTCGAAACGCGCACGCGGTCCTACCTCGATGCGAACTGCGCGCAATGCCACCGTCCCAGCGGAGTCCAGTCCTATTGGGACGCGCGGTTTGACACCCCGCTGGCGAACCAGGGAATCATCGATGGCCCGCTCGTGAGCAACTTAGGAATCCCCAACGCCACGGTGCTGACGCCCGGCAGCCTTGCGACGTCCATGCTCTATTTGCGGACGAATATCACGGGAACCAATCAGATGCCGACGCTCGCGCGCAGCACGGTCGACGAGCAAGACGTTTCGCTCCTGATCAGCTACATCGACAGCCTGCCGGTGCTTCTCACGGCCTCCGCCGGGCCCGACCAGGGTGTCGTGCCGGGGTCCCTCGTCACGCTGCAGGGATCGGCATCGAATATTCCGGCGAACACGGCCGCCTCCTATTCCTGGTCGCAGGTCATCGGCCCCCAGGTCACCCTCGCCAACGCGAGCACTCTCACCCCCTCGTTCACGCCGCCGTCAGCCGGCACTTTTGCCTTTGCCCTGACCGTGACTGCCGGATCGTCCAAGGGAACCTCGGATCCGGTGACGATCACAGCGGGTCCCCTGTCGGCCCCAAGCCTATCGACCCTCCCGGCCGACCTGACGGTCTCGGCGGGAGAAACCGCCATCCTCACGATGGCGATGGCCGGCATCCCTTTGCCGTCCGTACAGTGGATGAAGAATGGTCAGCCGATCTCCGGAGCGACCCAGACGATCGTTATCCTGCCCAACGTGCAGCTCGGCGACGCCGGGACCTACTCGGTCATGGCCACCAACAGCCTCGGCAGTTCCACGACCAACGGCGAAACCCTCATCGTCAATGCCCCGGTGGCCATCTCGGCGCAGCCGCAATCCCTGTCCGCAGCGGCGGGCAGCCTCGTTACTCTCTCCGTGACGGCAACCGGCAGCGGTCCGCTTTCGTATCAGTGGTATCGGAATGGGGTGGCCGTCGCCGGCGCCGTCTACTCGACCTATACGATCAGTTCGGCGCAGGGGTCCGACGCCGGGTCCTACTCCGTGACGGTCGGCAACGCCGCCAGCTCGGCGAATAGCTCTGTTACCCAGCTGACGATCTCGGGCTCATCGGGAACCCCGGGGTATCTTGTCAATCTGTCGGGTCGCGCCGTCGCCGGCGCGGCGAGCCAAACGTTGACCGCCGGATTCGTCGTGGGTGGCTTGGGCAGCGAGCCGTTGCTCATTCGCGGCATCGGCCCGACTCTGGCCCAATTCGGCGTCAGCGGTTTTTTGCCCAATGCGCAGCTACAAGTCGTAACTGCGGCGGAAGCGGTCGTGGCGCAGGACGCCAACTGGGGCGACAGCGCGAACGCCTCCCAAATCGCCGCGACGGCACAGGAGCTGGGAGCGTTCGCATTGCCCGCGGGAAGTCTGGACGCAGCGGTCCTCACGAGCCTGTCCCCCGGCGCCTACACGGCCCAGGTCACCGGCGTGGGCGGCGCGACCGGGGTCGGTCTCGTCGAAGTCTACGCCGCCAGCCTGCCTCCCAATTCGGGCGTGTCGACGCCGATCGTCAATTTTTCCATCCGCGCGCAGGTCGGCACCGGTTCCGGCATCCTGATCGCCGGCTTCGTCATCGGCGGGACCCAGGCCGAAACCCTGCTCATCCGCGGCGTGGGCCCGACGCTCGCCCAGTTCGGCGTCGGCGGGGTCCTCTCCGCTCCGCAACTGCAGGTGGTCGACGCGGCGGGGACGGTCGTGGCTCAGAATAGCACCTGGGGCGATGGCCCGAACGCCTCCCAAATCGCGGCGACGACGCAGGAGGTCGGAGCATTCGCGTTGCCCGCCGGAAGCAACGACGCGGCCGTGCTGGTCACGCTCGCGCCCGGCGCCTACACGGTGGAAATTACGGGCGCCGGCGGCGCCACCGGCGTTGCGTTGGCGGAAATCTATGCCGTCCCCTGAAATCGACCGGCTGCTCTGCTTGCACGGGGGTCATCGCCGTCACGACGGCCCCTCGTCCGCCCAACGCTTACGCTTCCGGTAAAGGGTGGCCGTATCGATGCCGAGCACGCCCGCGGCGTGGCAAGCTCCACGGGCAGATCGCCGACTGGTTCGAATCCGGACAGCCGGCCGCCGAAATCAAGTTAGTCAGTTCCTGCGGCTCAAGGGCGATTCCGGCGCCGGCGTTTGCGATTTGCCCTTTTTGCCTCCCCTCGCATTGCAAAATGCCCAATCATGGTCAGGGGAAAGCGAGCGCATAAAACATTAACCCATTAGTGGGTAATAATTAACGCAGGACAAAGACCCTCTGGCACAAAATTGGCTGGGGTTGTGACTAAGACCGCCGCCATCCTTCTCGCACCGGAGAAGGATCTGGAATCTCGTTCTTCCTCCCCTTGCTTCAATCCAACGTTCCAGCGGTACTTCCACGATTCGATCAAGTGCCTGGCCGCCGGGGCTTCCGACTACATTGCCAAACCGGTCAACACCAATGAACTGCTTTCCCTGCTGCGGGTCTGGCTCCGCCGCTAGTCAAAGCGCCCGCTGTGAATGATCCGGTAAACATTTTGCTGGTCGACGACGATTCCCGGAATCTCGACGTTCTGGAGAGCTTCCTGGAATCGTCCGAGTATCGCCTGGTCCGCGCGCTGACGGCGGAGAGCGCGCTGAAGCTTTTGCTCGACGGCGAATTCGCGGCCATGGTGCTGGATATCCGGATGCCCGAGATGAGCGGCCTCGAACTGGCGGATCTCATCAAACAGCGGAAGCGCACCCAGCACATCCCGATCATCTTTCTGACGGCGTACTTTCAGGAGGAGACGGACGTCCTCAAGGGTTACGACACCGGCGCGGTCGATTACCTGACGAAGCCGATCAATCCGCAAATTTTGAAGTCAAAGATAGCGGTCTTCGCGGATCTCTATCGCAAGACCCGGGCTTTGGCCACGATGAACGGCGCCCTGGAACTGGAGATTGCCCTGCGCCTGCGGGCGGAGGAGGCGCTGCGGAGCGTCAATAACGAATTGGAGGCGCGGGTGCGGGCGCGCACGGACGACCTGCTGCGGGTCAACCAGGAATTGCGCGACAGCGAGGTCCAGTTGAGACTGGTGACCGATCATGCCCCGGTGTTCCTGGTTCAGTTCGATCGCCAGCACTGCGTCAAGTTCGTCAACCGCACGTTTGCCGAGCACTTCGGCTTCGAATCCGACGAGCTGATCGGCCGCCATTTTTCCAAAGTGCTGGGGGACGCGGTCTACGGCGCCTTCCGCCACCACCTCGACGCGGCCCTCGAAGGCCGGCGGGTGGAGTTTGAAACGGAAATCTCGGACGCGTCGCTGGGCCCGCGTTGGATGCATGTCATCCACGAGCCGGAACTTACCGCGGAAGGCGAGGTGATCGGCCTGATCGCGGTGATCAGCGACATCACCGAGCGCAAGCTGGTCGAACGCGAACTGGCCCTGTCGCGCGACAAGGCCTTGGCGGCTTCGCGGGCGAAGGATGATTTTCTCGCGCGGCTCTCGCATGAACTGCGCACGCCGCTGAACCCGGTGCTCCTGCTGGCCAGCGACGCCGCCAACGATTCGTCGCTGCCGGCGGGGGCGCGCGCCGATTTCGAAACCATTGCCCGGAATGTGACGCTCGAGGCGCGCCTCATCGATGATCTGCTCGACCTCACCAGCATCGCCCACGGCAAGGTGGCGCTGGAGCTAAAGCCGTGCGATGTCCATGCCCTCCTCCACGACGCCCTCGCAATGCTGCGGCCCGAGCTGGTCCAAAAGCGCCTCGAGGTGAAACTCGAGCTCCAAGCCGGGCTGCATTCCGTGCTGGGCGACGACGTGCGGTTGAAGCAGATTTTCTGGAACGTGCTCAAGAATGCCGTGAAATTCACGCCCGACGCCGGTCGGATCACCGCGGCCACCGCCGCGATTCCAGAAAGCCGCAACCTGGTCGTCAAGATCAGCGACACCGGGATCGGAATGACGCCGGCGGAGATCGCGCGAGTCTTCGAGCCATTCTCGCAGGGCGATCACGGGGCCGAGGCAGGCCCCCACCGCTTCGGTGGCCTTGGACTTGGGCTGGCGATCTCCCGGATGCTGGCCGAACAGCATTCGGGCTTCATCCGCGCGACCAGCGCCGGACGCAGCCAGGGCGCGACCTTCGAGATCGAGCTGCCGCTCCTCCAGGCCAATGAGCACGCGGGAGCCGATCCGGGGCTCGACCCATTACCCGAACCGGCCTCGCCGCCGCCCGAGATCAGGGACGCCCGGCGCCCGCGTCGCATCCTGCTGGTGGAGGACCATCAGCCAACCCGCGTGGCGCTCACCCAATTGCTCACCCGCCGCCGCTTCGAAGTGGTCGGAGTCGACAGCGTGGCCGAGGCGCGCGTGATCGCCGCGCGCGAGACTTTTGATCTCCTGATCTCGGATATCGGGCTGCCGGACGGCAATGGCTGCGAACTGATGGCCGAACTCCGCGACCGCCAAAGCTTGATCGGCATCGCGCTCACCGGCTACGGCATGGATGAGGATGTCGATCGCAGTCAGGCCGCCGGCTTTGCGGCTCATTTGACCAAGCCGGTGAATGTGCAGGCCCTGGATCGCGTCCTAGCGGCCGCCGCCCGCGGCTGAACGGGCGGCGGCCGGGCTGCCGTCGGCCGGTTCGCAGACCAATCAGAACGGCTTCGCCGGCGCCTCCGCCGTCTCACCGATCCGCCCCTTGTTTTCCACGACGCCCTGGGCAATCGCGTAGCGGGTGAGTCCGGCGATTTGGTGGATATTTAGCTTGTTCATCAGCTTCTGGCGGTGCTTCTCGACGGTCTTGATGCTGAGGCTCAGAGCGGCCGCAATCTGCTTGTTGAGGTTGCCTTCGGCGACCAGCTGCAGGACTTCATGTTCCCGGCTCGTCAGCGACTCGGCCGGACGCCGGAGCGGCCGGCCTTTGACGTAATACGTCCGGTAGTATTCAAGCAGGCGCTTGGAGATCGCGGGACTGAAAAAAGCGTTGCCTTTGGAGATCTCGCGCACGGCTTCGATCAGATCGTTGGCCGCGGCGTGCTTGACGAGGTAGCCGAATGCGCCCGCCTCGGTAAACTGGTGGACATATTCATCTTCGGCGTAGGAGGTAAGGATCAGCACCTTGGTCGGCACGCCGTCGCCGACGATCTGGCGGGTCGCCTCCAAGCCGTTGAGTTCCGGCATGGCGAGGTCCATCACGACAACGGTGGGCTTGTATTGAGCCGCCATTTTGACGGCTTGGCGCCCATTCTCCGCTTCGCCGACCACGTCGATGTCGCGTTCGGCGGAAAGCAACGAACGGAATCCCTGGCGGACGACCGCGTGATCGTCAGCGAGCAGCACAGATATTCTTGGCATCGCAATTGGATTGGGGCGGAACCGCTGCCTCGGGAGGGGCGCCAAAGGGAATCTGCACCTGGATGCGAGTCCCGCATTTGGGGACGGACTTGATCGCGAACGTCCCATCCACGCGCCGGATGCGCTCCTGCATGCCGAGCAGACCCAGACGGCTGGTCGGCTTGCCGCCGAGCTTCTCCTCCGCACAAAAGGCGCGGCCGTTGTCTTCAATCTCCATGCCGAGAGTCCCCGCGGCGACACTAAACTCGATCTTTGCCGCGGTCGCCCTGGCATGTTTGAAAATGTTGTTCAACCCTTCCTGCACCACCCGGAAGATCACCTCGCCGCGTGGCCCGTCGATCCGGGCCAGCGCCGGGTGCGCAATCAGCTCGGTCCTGATGCCGGTGCGCCGGGCAAAATTGGCGACGTGGGCGCGAAGGGCGGCCTGAATGCCGAGATGGTCGAGCACCGCCGGCCGGAGTTCGCGGGCGAAAGAATGCACCGTCTCCATACTCTGCGCGAGCAACCGCTCCGCCTCGGCGACCTTGCGTTGAAAGGCGGAATCGGAACCGGCCGGCTTCTTCAGCATCGCCATGGCGACCGTGACCGCGGTGAGCGCCTGGCCGATCTCGTCGTGCAGTTCTCGGCTGATCCGCGTGCGCTCCTCCTCCTGCGCCGAGAGCACTTTCGCGGAAAGCTGCCGGAGGTCCTCTTCCATGGCGTGCGCCTGCTGGAAAAGCCGATAATAATGGTCCTTGCTCTCGCGCAGGGCGGCTTCGACCCGCTGGCGCACCGCAATCTCCTCCTCAAGCTGCGCATTGCTGAGCGCGAGCGCCTCGTTGCGTTCGGCCAGCACTCCGTTGAGTTCCTGCAGTTTCTCCCGGGCGCTGCGGAAGCCGCGAAAAGCGGCCTCGAACGGCGAAAGCGCCTCGAGCAGGAAGAATTCGAGCTCCGGCGCAGGACGCACCGACTCCGCCGCGGAGGCCCCGGCCGAAACGCCATCGGCCAGCGCCTGGTGATGCAGTCGAATCAGGTCGAAAATCCCCAACCCCGCATTCATCGCGGCCCCGCCCAGCTCGAAGGCCTGTTGGAGGTTCTTGTCGTCCGGACAAGCCAGGTAATCGCGGAGCGCGCGCTGATAAGTAATCGGAAGATTGGAATGGACTGCAGTCATCGCCGGACGCCGATCCCTATAGTATCGCTTTGACCTTTTCAGTTCCGAGAATTTTGCCCTTGCTGGCCGGCCGAGTCGGGCGCTTTGCCGTCCATCAACCCCCTGTCGGGCGGACTTATGGGTCCGCCGGAGCGGGAGATTACGGTGTTTACCCACCGCTCGGCGGCCTTCCGGAGATGACTATGCGATCAGGTCATCCACCGATCCAACCGCGCCCAACCAAGCCAATGCCGCAGCGTCTCCTCTTTATTCATGAATGCTTCGGACTGCCCGGGCCCCCATTCATTCCGATGAAAATAGAAAAATTCGAACAGCAGCTGAACATTTCTGAAATCTCGGAACTCACCGCCGTCAATCCGGCTCGTTTCCGCGCCGAGGTTGCCACCGCCCTGGCCACGTCGCCGAGGGTGGTCGAGATCGACCTTTCGCAAACCCGATTCGTGGACAGCGGCGGCCTCGGGATGCTGTTCGCCCTTTACCGAACCGCCTCTCAGGGCAACGGCGTCATTTTGCGCCTGCTCAATCCCACGCCGGAAATCCAGCAACTGCTCGAGCTGACGCAGATGCAGCAGCTTTTCGAAATCGTCCAGCGCTGACTCCCATGGCCGACCCCACCCTCCAGACCGCCGAGGCAAGCTTCGATCGGCCCCCGGACCGGGATCCGCCCGAACCCCTGCGGGCGGTCAATCTGCGCCAGCGCCGGGAGGAGGTCCGGGATCGGGTCGTCGCGCACGAACTCGAGATTGCGCAACACATCCAGCACTTGCTGCTTCCGCGCAAGCTTCCCCAGTTGGGCGGATTTGGGCTGGCCGGCGGCTGGCATAGCGCCCGCGAAGTCGGAGGAGACTTTTACGACGCCCTGGCGCTGAGCGGACAGTCGCTGCTCTTGATGATCGCCGACGTGATGGGCAAGGGCGTGCCCGCCGCGTTGTTCGCGACCACCATGCGGGGAGCGCTGCGCGGATTGGCGGCGCGGAGCGATGATCCGGCTCAGCTCCTCAGCGGCTTGAACCGCCTCCTGTACCCGGAGCTCTCCACGGTGAACATGTTCATCACCGCGCTAGTGGCGCGCGTCGATCTGCGGACCCGGCAGGTGACGGCCGCCAGCGCCGGACACTGCCCGCCGCTCTTCCTGACGCCCGGGCGCCGGACGGTGGCGGCGCTGGCCGCCCAGGGGGTTCCGCTCGGCGTCCTGCCGGATACCGAATACCGGCATGAAACCGCGGTCATGGGAAAACCCGCCGCGCTGTTGCTGCACACCGACGGTCTCACCGACACCCGCAATCCGGCCGGCAAGATGTTTAGCCAGCAGCGCCTGATGGCCTGGCTGCGGGTCAATAGCCTCCCTGGGCGCCGCGCCCCGGAGCTGCGGGACCGGCTCGAGAGGGAATTGACCCGGTTCCGCGACGGCGCCGCCATGGTGGACGATCAGGCCTTTCTCCTCCTGGCCGAGGAAGGCCCCGGAGCGGGCCGCGCCGCCGACACCTATGCGGGCCGGCTCCGTTTTCAGCCCGGATCGTTCCTGTTTTCAGCATCCGGCTGAGACAACATTCCGCCGAACTGCGCTACGAAGCGGCGGCGGCGTTCAGCGCATTCTCCAGCGTTTCCGCCGAGATGGGTTTGATCAGGTGAGCCACAAATCCGGCGGTCTTGCTGCGGACAATGTCCTGTTGCATCCCATACCCGGTGATGGCGATTCCTTTCAGGCCATGCAATGCCCTGAGCGTGGCCATCAATTGGTAGCCGTCGGCATCGGGCAATCCAATGTCGGAAACGACAAGATCAAACTGCTTCCGCTCCGCCAGCGCCGTCGCCTCGGCCACCGACCCCGCGGTCGCCACCCGGTAGCGGCGGCGAATCAGCAGCTGCGCGAGCGCCATCCGGGTCGGCTCGTGGTCTTCCACCAGCAGAATGCGGGAGCGCAGGGATGCGACCTCCAGCCGATCGGCCTCGGCGGCCGGAAGAACCGGCGCGGCCGGACTTGGGGCCGCCTTCTCCGGGACCAGCAAGGGCAATTCGATGACCAACGCCGCTCCCCGGCCCGAACTGACCGAGCGCAGGCGTCCGGCATGCAGCTCCACCACCGTGCGGGCAAGCGTGAGACCCAGTCCGCCGGAGCGGCGGGAACCGGCGTTTTCCGCCGAGGCCAGATCGATCCCGCGGGCCGTGATTGTCACCGTCAGCATCTCTTTCTCCGTCCCGGCGCGGGTTTCGACCCCAATCCTTCCTCCGTCGCCGGCGGATTGCAGGGCATTTTGGAGCACGTTCCAGAAAACCTGCCGCAGCCGCATGGCATCGCCGTTGACCGTGTGCTGTTCGGCCCCGAGGTCGAGGGCGGCCGCGATGCGTTTCTGGTCGAGCTCGGACTGCGTGGCGGCAATCGCCTCGCGTAGGATCGCGTGAAGGTCGACGGGGCCCATTGCGAGCGCCAGCTTGCCGCGGCTGAGGCGCATCTGGTCCAACAGGTCGTCGATCAGCCGCGCCTCCGCCGCGATGTGCTTGGCGATCGTCCGGAAGTCTTCGCGGACCTCCTCCCGCAGTTCCGCATTTCCCGCCGCTTCGCTGGCCAGAAGCAGGACCGGGTTCAAAGGGGTGCGCAATTCATGAGACAGCGCGTGGAGAAAATCGTCCTTCGCCCGGCAGGTCTCTTCGGCGACATCCCGGGCCCTGCTGGTCGCCTCCAGCACCCGGCGCAGGTCGTCCACTCGGGCTTCCAGGGCGCGCTGCAACCTGCCGGAACTGGCCTCCGCCCGTTTCCGCTCCGTAATACTGCGAAAACAAACCGCCACCTCGCCGAACGGGACGGGATAGGCCCTGACGCTGAACCAGCGGTCGTCCGGCCGGAACGTTTCGTCAAATTCCACCATCGCCTGCCCCGTCAGGGCGCGCCGGCAGGCCTTCTCCAGCTTCTCGGCTCCCTGTCGCGTGAATTGCGGCCAATTCTTTGTCCCGATCAATTCTTCCGCCGGCTGGCCCAGAATCCGAGATGCCGCTTCATTCACGGAGGTGATCCGCCCTCCGAAATCCAGGGTGACAAAGCCGTCGTTGCTGCCCCGCAGAATATTTTCGCTCCGGACCCGGGAAATTTTCCTCGCCGCCGCGCTGGTGCTGGGCGCGCGAGTTTTTTTTGGCGTCATAAAAACCGGCCTTTCAGGCGTGCGACGATTGCCCAAGATCTCCTAGGTTGCGAAGTGCGGGGCGAAAACCTGGCAACTTGCCGTTGCCATTGGCAAGGTAAAAAAGAAATCCGACCCCCCGTCTCTGGGCAGATAACCGCAGCGTCCGCCCGGCAACTCCATGAGCCGCTGCACCAGCGGAAGGCCCAAGCCCCGCGGGCTGTTCTTCCGCTGCCGCAAATGAAAAGATTGGAACAATTGGGGGCGTTTTTCGGGAGGCACGCCATTGCCATAGTCCCGGATCCAAAACCGATGTTCCCCTTCTTCCTGCATCCAGCCCAATTCGATCTGCGGAGGTTCATTGCCACCCGGGAATTGCTCGCCCGGGTGCGCACCCACATGGAGTTGAAGCAGACGCGGGACGAACTCCAAAAGATCATCGCCGAGAAAAACGAGCGGATGAGCGCAGTTGCCCACGACCTGAAAAACCCCCTCAGCGCCATGCGCTTGAGCGCGCTCATGCTCCGCACGCCCCGTTCTCCCGACGGCTCGAAGGAGCTCGTCGAGAGTTTCGTCGAATGCTGCGACGGGATGCACGGCTTCATCCGGGAACGGCTGGAGCGAAGCGCCCGCGAATCTCACGGTGGACACCTCAATATATCCAACCGATCAAGTTTGATGACGTGGTCGCCCGCGCCATCCAGCAATTCACAGGTCGGCTGTCGGACAAACACCGACAGGCCCCTTTCCCATATTCTGGCAAGAAACAGCCGGACCTCTGACCTCATTTTCAGACTGGCACGGCTACTAGGCCTTAAGCGGACCCGCTACGATTGCGGGTCTAATGAGGCACTTTATAACCGCAGGATGCGTTCTCTCAACTGCAATTGTCCTTTGGATCGCCACCGGAGCCAAGACCTTCGCCGATAATGGGTTAGTATCTGATGTGGCCGCTGCTCCCGCCGCCACCGGCCTCGTCAACCTGTCCACCAAGGGCTTCGTTGGCACAGGCAATAACGTGATGGCCTCGGGCTTCGTCGTCGGCCCCGGCGCAGGCGTAACGGTCCTCATTCGCGCCGTCGGACCGACCCTCGGCGCCGCGCCGTTTAACCTGTCCGGAGTCCTGCCCGATCCCGTCCTAACGCTCTTCAGCAACAGCGCCGCCCAGTTGGCCACCAACAGCTCCTGGGGCACCGCGTCCAACGTCACCGCCGCTCTGATGAGTTCGATCGGGGCGTTCCCGCTGATCGCCGGCAGCAACGATGCCGCGATCCTCGTCACGCTCGCTCCAGGCATCTACACGGCCCAAGTGGCCGGAGGCAGCGGCGACTCGGGCGTCGCCTTGCTGGAAGTCTACGAGATCGGGGCGACCGCCGCCTCATCCCCCCTGCTTAACCTTTCCACCCGGCTCCAAGTCGGCACTGGCAGCAATATCGCGACCTCCGGACTGATCGTATCCGGGTCCGGTGGCCCCCGGACCCTGCTGATTCGCGCGGTCGGCCCTGGGCTGGCCACATTGGGCGTGACCGGCGTCCTGGCCGATCCGAACATGACGGCCCTCAGTTCCTCGGGCGCCAGTGTTGCCAGCAACGACGATTGGGGAACCCCGGTTGGCGCCGGCGCCGCCAACGCTGCCGCGCTCAATGCCGCCTTCACTCAAGCCTCCGCGTTTGCACTGACTGCTGGCAGCAAGGACTCGGCGCTGATCGCTTCCCTTGCGCCCGGCAGCTATACGATCCAGGTGTCCGGCAACGGCGGGACCACGGGCGTGGCGCTGGTTGAAGTGTACGATATCACCCCCGCCGGGGCGACCGGGACTACGGTCTCCATGGCTGCCACGGATGCCACCGCCAGCCTTGACGGCAACGAAACCGGAATGGTCACAATCAATCGGACCGGCGACACGTCGGCCGACCTGATAGTGAATTACTCGCTCAGCGGCACCGCCGCCAAGTGGACCGACTACTACCGCCTGCCGCAGGGCGACATGCCCGTCGCGGTGACCATCCCCGCCGGCTCCTCATCCGCGGTCTTGCCCATCACCGCCCGGGCCAATTCCACGGGGGCCAGCCCTGAAACGGCTATCTTCACCCTTTCGGCAAATCCTGCCTATGCGATCGGCAGTGCCAACGCCACGACACTCACCATCGTGCCCGTCGCGGCGACCGTCGCCGGCCCGACCACCTTGACCACGACCCCTGCACCGATACCGCCCCCCCCGGCGATTCCGCTCCCCGTATCCACGACGCCACCGGCTCCGATCGTGACGACCAACCCCATATCGGCACCGTCGCCGTCGCCGTCGAGCCCGGCGCCAGCGCCGGTCGCAAATGAAATGGACTACGCCAACCTAAACCTTCCGTCAGCGGGCGACAACGCGCTCCGGGTACTCAACCCGACTCTCCTCGAATTGCGATATCTGAACACAAAGGCGCCCGACCCGGGCCAAGTCGCCGACTGGAATTTCGTGAATTCAAGCGGACAGTTCACCGCTCCGGCGCTGACGCAGTTCGCCGTGACGGTCAACGGCCAGCCGGTGACCGTCCAGGCCGTGGGTTTCCGGCGCCGGGTGTTTTCGGCGCCGCTCAACCCGCCCAACCTGAGCATCGACAACGCGCTTTACCTGCAGTTGGCCGCTCCCATTGCCGATGGGCAGGCAGTGGCGGTCACGAACCCGGGAGGCCAACTCTGGGCGGCCACCCAGGTCTATGCGGCCACCACCGACCCCCTTCGTTACAGCCCTGCGATTCATGTCAACCAGGAGGGCTATGTTTCAACCTTCCCCAAGAAAGCCATGGTCGGCTACTATCTCGGCAACATGGGCGAAATGCCCGTTTCCGCCGCCGGATTCAACCTCGTCAGCTTGAACACCGGCGCCGTGGTTTTCTCGGGTGCACTCACCCTGCGCCAAGACGTCGGCTACGAGACGACCCCGCTGCCCTATCAGGCGGTGTACGTCGCCGATTTCAGCGCTTTTACCACGCCCGGCGAATACGAACTGCAGGTCGCTGGAATGGGCGTTTCTCTTCCCTTCCTGATCAATGATGGGATCGCGATGGGCTGGGCCCGCACCTATGCCCTGGGGATGTACGAACAGCGCAGCGGCACGGCCACGACGCTGCCATACACTCGCTTCACCCATGCGGCCGACCACACGGCCCCCGCCCAAGTCCCCGCCAACGACTCGGACCCGCAATTCGCCTTCACCTGGAGTTGCATCGCCGGCTACGCGAGCACCGCGAACGCCAACAATCCGGCGCAGAAGGCGCCGCTGCTGACGAGCGAGGCCAATTCGCTCTATCCGTTCGTCAACACCGGGACAGTGGATGTTTCCGGCGGCCATTGGGATGCGGGCGACTACAGCAAATACACTTCCAATAGCGCGGAACTGATCCATTACCTCGTCTTCAGCGTGGACTCGATCCCCGGGGTCGCCAGTCTGGACAATTTGGGGATTCCGGAGAGCGGCGATGGGATTCCCGACGTGCTCCAGGAAGCGAAATGGGAGGCGGACTTCCTGGCCAAGATGCAGGACGCCGATGGCGGCTTTTACTTTCTGGTTTACCCCAAGGATCGAGAATATGAGTCCAACGTCCTGCCGGAGAATGGCGATCCGCAGGTCGTCTGGCCGAAGAGCACTTCCGTCACCGCCGCCGCCGTCGCGGCCTTGGCCGAAGCCGGTTCCTCCCCGGCGATGAAGCAGTACTATCCGCTGCAGGCGGCCCTGTACCTCCAGAAGGCGACGCTCGGCTGGCAGTTCCTGATGAACGCGATCGCCAAATACGGCAAGGCCGGCGCTTACCAGAAGATCACGTTCTACAGCGACAACTGGACTCACGATGACGAGCTGGCCTGGGCCGCCGCCGCCATGTACGCGGCCACGGGAAATATCCAGTACCAGACCCAACTCTTCCAATGGTTCCCCAACCCAGCCGATTCCTCAACTTTCCGCTGGGGCTGGTGGCGCATGTCCGAGGGCTGGGGCAATGCGATCCGCACTTATGCCTTTGCGGCCCGCAGCGGGCGTCTGCTCCAGAGCGCCCTCAACCCGGCCTACCTCGCCGCGTGCGAGGCCCAAATCGTCGCGGCCGGCGACGATGCCGTTACTTGGGGCCAGAACAGCGCTTATGCCACCCCTTTCCCCTCCGCGACGAAAGCCGTGCTCGGCGGCGGCTGGTACTTCTCCCTGGACCAGGCTTCGGACATGGCGGTCGCCTATCAAATCAATCCCAAGCCCGCGTATCTGGACGGCCTGGTCGGCGCCATGAACTACGAGGGAGGCACCAACCCTGTCAATGTCACCTACCTCACCGGCCTTGGCCTCAAGCGCCAGCGCAATGTCGTCAGCCAATTCGCCGTAAATTCCCGCCGCCTCCTGCCGCCTTCCGGGATCCCGCTGGGCCAGGTCACCGCCGCTTTCGAATACCTTTCCGGTTACGGCTCCGAACTGTCGGAGCTGTCGTTTCCGACCGATAGCGGTTCGAACCAAACCTACCCGTATTACGACCGTTGGAGCGATGCGTTCAACGTGACGCAGGAATTGATCACCGTGAACCAGGCGCGCAGCTTCATGGCCACCGCGTTTCTGGCGACCCTCACGCCGAGTTCCGGAGGCGCCTGGACCGCGCCCGCGGCCACCATCACCGTTCCATCCACAGTCGCCCTGCTGAACACTCCGGTCACGCTGACCGTGCAGGTTGCTGGACAGGTTCTCACCGGAGCCCGCATTGTCTGGGAGGCTCGCGACCAGCAGCCGGCCTTCGGCGCCACCTATACGATTTCCCCGGTCAACAACGGCGACCAGTGGGTCGAGGCCGAAGTCGAGTGGCCCGATGGCCGCCGCGCTTTTGCCAAGAACGACTTCCAGGCCAACAGTCCGGTCCAAGTTTGGATCGACGACTCCCTGCCCGCCAATGCCGCCACCGGTTCCGATGGCGGGGACAGTTGGAATTGGGTGTCCGGCAATCCGGCGCCGGAATCCGGCTCGCTCGCAATGCAGACGATCGCCGCCGCGGGCCTACACGAGAATTGGTTCACCGGCACCACGGGACCGATGCAGGTGCAGACCGGCGACACCCTGTTCGCCTGGGTGTACCTGGACCCCGCCAATCCGCCGGCCGAAATCATGGTGGCGTGGAACGACGGCTCGTCCTGGGACCACCGTGCTTACTGGGGCGCCAATGACATCACCTACGGCACCGCGGGCACCGCGGGCCGCTACTATGCCGGCGCGCTCGCGGCCGCGGGCCAGTGGGTAAAACTCTCGATCCCCGCCAGCGCCGTCGGCCTCGAGGGCGCCACGGTCAGCGGCCTCGATCTGTCGCTTTTCAACGGCCGCGTCACCTGGGATGCGATCGGCCGGGCTTCCATCGCGCAGTAAGGAAGGGGGTGAGTACCCCATGACTCCTGCGGCTTTTCTGTGTTATAGAGAAGCGCGTGCTCACTCGCTCTCTCGTCGTCTGTTGCGCCGCGTGCGCGTTTTCCAGCGCGTCCGCGCTCCGCGCCCAATTGCGGTCGGAATCGGATACGCGCTCATTGCGCTTGCCCGCAGTGGGAGACTGCACGCTGCAGATCCTGACGCCCTCGATGCTCGAACTCACCCAGATTTCCGCGGCGCAGCGGGAAGCCGCTTGGCTGCCGCCGACGCTGGCCGCCGTTCAGGTCACCGTGGGAGGTTATCCGGTCAGGGCCGCGGTCGTGGGAGCAAAGCGAAGGGTGGTTTATGCCCCGCTGGCCCGGCGCGACCTGAGGGTTGCGACGCACTTTTATTTGCGTTTGGCCGCACCGATTGACCCGAATGGCCCGGTCCAGATCGTCGAGGTCCGCAGCCGCGCCGATTTGCCTGGGCCGCCTTCCCTGCTGGCTTCGGCCGTTTGCGATCCCCGCCGCGATAGTCCCGCTATTCACGTGAATCAGGAGGGCTATGTGCCGTCCCTGCCGAAAAAGGCGATGATCGGCTACTACCTCGGCGACCTGGGAGAGCTGGAGGTTCCGGATTCAGCTGGATTCGCTCTGATTGACGCATGCAGCGGGGCGCCGGTTTATCGGGGTAATCTCACCCGGCGCGGCGATGTCGGTTACCAGACCAAACCGCCGCCGTACCAACAGGTGTTCGAGGCGGACTTCAGTGATTTCAAGACGCCAGGGGAATACCGATTGCAGGTCCCCGGCCTCGGCGCTTCGCTGCCGTTTCTCGTCAGCGACGGCATCGCGATGGGCTTTGCGCGCACTTATGCGCTCGGCCTGTACCACCAGCGCTGCGGCACCGTCAACGAGCTGCCGTACACCCGCTTCGTGCACGATGCCTGCCATACCGCCCCGGCGGAGGTTCCGGTGCAATCGGATCCCCAGTTCGCCTTCACCTGGGCAACGATCGCCCGTTATGGCGGCGCTGCCGGGGCGGACAACGCTCCCCAAATCGCTCCGCCGCTCACGAGCGAGGCCAGCCAACTCTATCCTTTCGTTCGCCGCGGCGCCATCGATGTTTCCGGCGGCCATCATGACGCCGGCGACTACAGCAAATACACGATCAACAGCGCCGAATTGATTCACTACCTAATTTTCGCCGTGGACTCGATCCCCGGCGTCGCGCAACTCGACAACCTCGGCCTTCCGGAGAGCGGCGACGGGATCGGCGATGTGCTGCAGGAGGCGAAATGGGAGGCGGACTACCTCGCGAAACTCCAAGACGCCGACGGCGGTTTCTATTTTCTGGTTTATCCCAAAAACCGCGAATACGAGTCCGACGTTTTGCCGGACCATGGCGACCCTCAAGTGGTCTGGCCGAAAAATACCTCGGCGACCGCGGCGGCGGTGGCCGCGCTCGCACAATGCGCCGGATCGCCCCAGTTCAAACGGCATTATCCCGAGGCGGCCGCCAGGTGCTTGCAGCAGGCGCGGCTGGGCTGGCAGTTTCTGATGAATGCGATCGCTAAATATGGCAAGGAAGGCGCCTATCAGAAAATCACCTTCTACGGCGACCACTATGCGCATGACGACGAGCTGGCGTGGGCGGCGTGCGAGCTCTTCGTTGCCACCGGCGAAGCGCAATACCGCGAAAAACTCTTCGCTTGGTTCCCTAATCCCGCCGACCGCGCGACATTCCGCTGGGGCTGGTGGCGGATGTCCGAGTCCTGGGGCAACGCGATCCGCAGCTATGCCTTCGCCGCCCGCAGCGGCCGGCTGCCGCTGAACGCGTTGGATGCCCGCTATCTCGCGATTTGCGAGGGCCAGGTCGTCGCCGCCGGCGACGACGCCCTCGACTGGTCAAGGCAGAACGCCTACGCCACGCCGTTTCCTTTGCCGACCAAGGCCGTGGGGGGCGCCGGGTGGTATTTTTCCATCGACCAGGCCTCCGATCTGGCGATCGCCTATCAGATCGACCCCAAGCCCGGCTACATCGACGCCCTGGTCGGTGCGATGAATTATGAAGGCGGCTGCAACCCGGTGAACGTGACCTACCTCAGCGGTCTCGGTCGCAATCGCCAGCGCGAGATCGTCGATCAATACGCCCAGAACGATCGCCGCGTGCTTCCTCCCTCGGGCATTCCCATCGGCAATATCCAAGCCGCGTTTCAATACTTGCCGAACTATGGGTCGGAGCTCCGTGCCGCGACGTTTCCCGACGATAACGCCGAGGACGGGCCCTATCCGTTCTACGATCGCTGGAGCGACGCCTACAACGTGACCACCGAGTTCATCGCCGTGAATCAGGCCCGCAGCCTCCTCGCCACCGGGTTTCTCGCCGCCCGGACTGCGAGCGCGGCCAAAGCGTGGAAGTCCGCCGCCGCCCGGATCTCCGGACCCACGGCGGTCGTGGCGCTGCAAGCGCCCGTCACCTTGAGCGTCGCCGTGGCTGGCCAGGACCTGGCCGGCGCCCGCATCGTATGGGAAGCCCGCGACCAAGAGCCGGCGTTCGGTTCCACCTATACCATCTCGCCGCAGAACAATGGCGCGCAATGGGTCGAAGCCGAAATCGAGTGGCCCGATGGGCGCCGCTCCTTCGGCGCGAGCTCTTTTTTGGCCAACAGCCCCGTCGTCATCTGGGTGGCCGGCGCCGTGCCGAGCGGCGGCATCACCGGAGCAGACGGCGGCGACGGCTGGACTTGGTCTTCCGACAATCCGGCGCCCGGCGCCAGAGCGGCGTCGCATCGGTCGAATCTCGCGTCCGGCCTGCACGAACACTGGTTTACGGGCGCCAACGCGACACTTGAAATCAGCACCGGCGACTCGCTTTTTGCCTGGGTGTACCTCGATCCCGCGCATCCGCCGACGGAGATCATGCTCATGTGGAACGATGGATCGTCGTGGGAGCATCGCGCGTACTGGGGCGCCAACACCATCACCTACGGCAGGAACGACTCGGCGGGACGTTATCGCGCGGGTCCGCTGCCGCTCCCGGGCTGCTGGACTCAACTTGAGGTGCCGGCTCGCGCGGTTGGGCTGGAAGGCGTTGCCGTCAATGGCATGGGTTTCTCCCAAGTTGATGGCCGAGCCACCTGGAACGCGGCCGGCCGGGCCCGCGCCGGTCCCTATTAGGACTATACCCCATGGTCGGGCCGGCCGGCCTCCGGTAATCTAGGGCATGATTGTCCGCCGCGATTCCGCCGAGCGGCGAAGGGTGCGAATGGGGTGGTCACCCCATCGATCTTTTCCCTTCGCGGCGTGACTATAAATGCATCGTTCCGACTCCATTTTCATGCTCATCCTAACCTTCAGACCTCCCCGCCATGCGACTGCTTTTTGTGCATGAACGGATGGGCGCCTTTGGCGGAGCAGAGGCGAATCTCATCGCGACCGCCGACGAGCTGCGGCGCCGGGGCCATTGCGTGGGCCTCGCGCACGGCGGCGGTTCAAACCACGGCGAGACCGAATGGCGCGAAGTTTTCGCCCACCGCTTCCCGCTGGATGCGGCGGCCGGCGATGCGGCCCTGGAACCGGCGTTCGCGCAGTTCCAACCCGACGTGGTGTACATGCACAAGTTATCCGCCCCGGCGGTGCTCGCCGCGCTGCTCGGCTGCCGCCGGCCGGTCGTGCGGATGGTCCACGATCACGACCTCTATTGCATGCGGGGCTACAAGTACAACTACTTCAGCCGCCGGATCTGCCGCCGCTCGGCGTCCGCCTACTGCATTTTCCCCTGCGGCGCCACGGTGGCGCGCGGTCACCCGGGCGGCTTTCCGCTGCGCTGGGTCGGCTATCGGGCCAAGCGCCGCGAGATCGACTTGAACCGGAAATTTCACCGTCTGATTGTCGCGAGCGGCTATATGCGGGACGAGCTGCTGCGCAATGGATTTGCGGCCGCGCAGATCGAGATTCATGCGCCGGTGCCCCGCGCGGCGCCGGCGGCGGCCGCGCCTTTGTTCAGCGAGCGGAACCTGATCGTCTACGCCGGCCAGATCGTTCGCGGCAAGGGCGTCGACGTCCTGCTGGAATCGCTGGCTGGGGTGACGGCGCCCTTCGAGTGCGTTATTCTGGGCGACGGCAGCCAGCGCGCGGAATGCGAACGGCTCAGCGAGCGCCTCGGCCTGCAGGGCCGGGTGCGATTTGCGGGCTTTGTGCCGCAGGCGCGCATCGCCGACTATTATCGCGACGCTTCGCTGGCGGTGATGAGTTCGCTGTGGCCGGAGCCGTTTGGGGCGACCGGCCTGGAAGCCATGCGGTGCGGTTTGCCGGTCGTGGCCTTCGACGCGGGCGGAATTCGCGAGTGGCTCTTCGATGGCGTGAATGGATTTCTTGTGCCGTGGATGGAACGCGCGATCTTTGCCGCGCGCGTCAGCACGCTGCTCCAGGACAAGCCTCTCGCCCGCCGCCTGGGTGAAAACGGCCGCCGGCTGGCCAACGAGCGCTTCAATTTCGCCGCCTACATTGACGGCCTCGAAAACCTATTCTCCCGCGCCGCGGCCGAGACGCCGTCCGGTCCGGCCCAACCGATGGAAGCCACCGTATGAATACCAACCCTGCCAGCCTCATCAGTCCGCGCCTGCTCGGACACTTTGCAGTTTTTCAAAGCCGACTGGGCCTCTGGCGGCTGCGAACCCGTTTCGCGGCGCGCCGCCTCGCCTGGCGATGGTACGTGGAAAGTTTCGACGTCATGAAGCGCGGAGTGGATGTGATCGGCAGCGTGGCCGCGTTGCTCGTGCTCAGCCCACTGCTGGTCCCGATCGCCCTGCTCATTCGGCTCGATGGCGGCCCGGCGTTTTTCGCGCAGACCCGTGTCGGCCGCTTCGGCCGCCGATTCAGGATGTTCAAATTCCGCTCGATGCGGCCGGACGCCGAGCAACGCCTCGCGGCGCTGCTGGCGGCCAACCAGCACGCGGCCGGGGTCACTTTCAAGATGAAGCACGATCCGCGCATCACCTGGATCGGCCAATGGCTGCGGCGCTTCTCGGTCGATGAGCTGCCGCAGTTCTACAACGTCCTGATCGGCGACATGTCGCTGGTCGGGCCGCGCCCGCCGGTGCCGCGGGAAGTCGCGTGCTATACGCTCGCCGACCGGCGCCGGCTTTTTGCCAAGCCGGGCATTACGTGTACCTGGCAGGTCAGCGGGCGGGCGAACATCGATTTCCTTGGCCAGGTTCGGCTGGACGTCGACTATATCGAAAACCAGAGCCTCGGCCGGGACCTGGGCATCCTGCTGCGGACTCCGCGGGCGGTCGTTTTCGGCTCCGGCGCCTACTGATGAAAGCGCTGCTAATTTGTCCTGCCATTCGCCCGGCCGTGCCGCAGCTCTCGGAAGAGGGCCCGCTGGCCACGACTCCAATCCTCGGGGAATGCCTCGTCGGCTATTGGATAGAACACTTGGCCGCCCTCGGCGCGCTGCGCGTGCAAGTGGTGGTGGCGGATCGCGCGGAGTCCGTGCGCACCGCGCTGGGCGATGGGGCGAGGTGGGGCGTGCAGATCGAGGTGACCGCCGTCGGAGCCGAGCCGACGGCTCAAGAGGCCGCGGCCCGTTTCCGACCGGCGGACGACCCGGATTGGCTAGCCGCGCCGAACGACATTGTGCTGATGAACCACCTGCCCGGCTGTCCGGAGCAGCCGCTGTTCGAGAGTTATGCCGGCTGGTTCGGCGCCCTGCTCGCCTGGATCCCGCGCGCGCTCACGCTCGGGCGCGTGCGCGTGAGCGAAGTGCGCCCCGGAATCTGGGTGGGCCGCCGCGCCCATGTTGCCCCCACGGCGGAGTTGATCGCACCGTGCTGGATTGGCGACCAGGTTTTTGTGGAACCCGGAGCGATCATCGGTCCCGGGGCGGTGCTCGAAGACCGGTCCGTGATCGCGAAAGATGCCCGCGTCACGCTCAGCTGGGTCGGGCCGGATACGTTTGTCGGCCCGATGACCGCGATCGCGTCGTCCCTGGCTTGGGGCAGCGGCCTGACCAACTGGCGTTCGGAGTCGTCGCTTCGGGTGCCGGATTCGTTTCTCCTCTGTTCCCTCGCGCCGGCCCCGGCGATGGCGGACGGCGGGCCGTCGGCCCGCGCGGCTCGCACGGTGGGCGCGCCAGCCCGCGGCGCCGCAGTGCCCCGGAACTGGATCGGAGAATGGCCGGAGTCGACCCGCCACGCGCCGAATTCCAATCCGTCGACCTAACCAACCCATTCTCCGAAATGAAAATCGAAAATCAGGGCGAATGCCTGAGCATCTCCGAAATCACCGAATTGACGGCGGTGAATTCGGCCAATTTCCGCGATCAGGTGCGCGCCATCCTGCCGGGCTCGCTGGCCGTCATCGAGATCGATCTGGGCGACACGCGCTTTGTCGACAGCAGCGGACTCGGCGCCTTGTTCGCGGTTTATCGCGCGGCCACCCAATGCGATGGCCTGATTCTGCGGCTGCTCAATCCGCGGCCGGAGATCCAGCAGCTTCTCGAGCTTACCCAGATGCAGCAGCTCTTCGAAATCGTCCAGCGCTGACCCTATGCCCGTCTCGTTGCCCAAACCGGCCCGGCCGGCCACGCTCCGGTTGTCCTTTGCGCCGGCGCCGGCGTCCGCCCGGGAAGCGGCGAGGGCGATCCGCAGCTTCCTGGCCGAACAGGGCGTGCCCGCGAAGGAGCTTTTCGCCTACGAGCTCTGCATCGCCGAAGCCAGCAACAATGCGATCGAGTATGTCGAGGATTCCGCCCCGAAGCGGCAGCCGGTCGCCGAAGCGTTGATCACCTCCGACCAGGTCGAATTGCGCGTAACCGACCACACCCCCGGCTTCGTGCTGCCCGAACGCATCGATCTCCTGACGCCGCCGACCGACCGCGGCCGTGGGCTCTTCATCATCCAATCGCTGATGGACGAGGTGCGCTACCTGCGCGGCGCGGGAGAAAACATTTTGATCATGCGGAAACGGCGGCGCGCCAGCCAGCCGCCGCCCTTAAACCGCCCCGATGGCGATGACCGCAGCCTTTCCTTCGCGGAGAGCCAGCGGCAGCTCACGGAATCCAAAAGCGATCGGGCGATCATGGCGGGGGAACTCCTCTTTCGTTCCGAAACGCTTTCTGCCATTTTTCGCTGCTGCGCTGAACTTGGGCGCAGCGATGACCCGGCCGAAGGCTTTGGCAAACGGCTCCTGGCGGATCTGTTTCATCTGACCTCGGCGGATTGGTGCGTCCTGCGGCTCCTCTCTCCCGACAACCGAAATTTGGTGGTGACAGCAGCCTCCGAGCCCGAACTGGCCTCCGAGCCGCTTCCGCTCCCGCTCGCCGGCGCACCCCCCGGCGGCATCGAGACAAGCGTCGCTGTCAGCCGGAAAGCGGCGCGATTTGACCTGCGCGAAGACCGGGGCCGCGCCGAGCCGCTGCGCGCCGTGGGACCTGAAGCCACCGGCCTGGTTTGCCCGCTAGTTTTTGGTGGCGACTTGGTCGGCACGATCGCGGTCGGCCGGCGCGGCGGAGACTTCCCCCTGGGAAAACTCCAGGACGAGGTGGTGCGCGTCTTCGCCGAGTTTCTGGCGATCCAGACGGTCAATCTCCGCCACCACAAGGATGAGCTGCGGCGGCGCGTCACCGCGCGCGAGCTCGAAATTGCGCAGGAAATCCAGCATTTGCTGCTCCCGCGCATGCTGCCGCAGCTGGACGGCATTGGCCTGGCCGGCGGCTGGCAGAGCGCCCGCGAGGTGGGCGGCGATTTTTACGACGCCCTCGCGGTCGACGACCAGTCGCTCATTTTGATGGTCACCGACGTGATGGGCAAGGGCATGCCGGCCGCTTTGTTCGCCGCGACCATGCGCGGGTTGTTGCGCGGCTTGGCGGCGCGCAGCCAGGATCCCGCCAAAATCCTCGGCGATTTGAATCGGCTGCTCTATGCCGAGCTCTCGGCCGTCGATATGTTCATCACCGCCCAAGTCGTGCATCTCGATCTGCGCACGCGGCAGATCACGGTTGCCAGCGCCGGGCATTGTCCGCTGCTCTACGTGCCGCCGGGTAGCCATCGGGTCCTGTCCCTGCCGACGCAGGGTATTCCGATTGGCGTGCTGCCCGACACCGCTTATGATCCCGTGATCGCATTCTTGGGTGACGCAGCCACTTTGCTGCTGCACACCGACGGGCTGACGGACACGCGCAACACCGCGGGCGAATTGTACGGCCAGGGGCGTTTGATGAAATGGCTGGGCGCCCACGCCGCCACGGGCAACACCGCTGCCACCCTGCGCGACCTGTTGGCGCAGGAACTTATCCGGTTCCGGGGCGACGCGGCGATGGACGATGACCAGGCCTTTCTCCTGCTCACTGCCGCCCGCGCCGGATCGGATTCCCCCGCCGAGGCCGGCGGCCAGCGGCCGCCCCCCCCGCCGCTGGCGCAGTTGAGTCCCGCCAATCTTTCCGGTCCGGCCCGCCGATGAAGCCTTTTCTGCCGCTGTTCGTATTTGTCGATGCGTGCGGCTGGGAGATCATCCGCGGCCGTCCGTTCGCGCAAACCCTCGCCCCCGAACGGCGCCGGCTGCGATCGGTTTTCGGTTACAGCTCGGCCTGCATTCCGTCCATCCTTTCTGGCCGCTGGCCTGCGGAGCACCGCAACTGGTGCTACTTTGTCTATGACCCCCCCCATTCGCCGTTTCGCGGGCTGCGTCACCTCCGCTGGCTGCCCGCCGCCTTGACGAGCCGCCGCTTTTTCCGGCACCGGCTGTCGCGCGCGCTCAAAGTGCACCTGAAATTCCGAGGGTATTTCGATCTCTATAACATTCCTTTCAAGCACATTTCGCTGTTCGACTTCTCGGAGAAAAAGAATCCGCTGCAGCCCGGAGGCCTGAACGTTGGCCCGAATATATTCGATCATCTGGAGGGGCGCGGCATCCCCTACCACGTGAGCGATCCCAAGTTGGGCGAACGACGCAACCTCGACCGGCTGATCGCCGACATCGGACGCGAGCAAATCGATTTCGCCTTTCTCTACTGGCCCGATCTGGACGGCGTGCTGCACCGTGTCGGCAACCTCGCCCCGGAGGTCCCCGCCAAACTCGACGCCTACGAACCCTGGCTCGCGGAGCTCATGGCGCGCGCCCATGAACACTACCGGGAGGTGCAGCTGACGATCTTCAGCGACCATGGCATGGCCAATTGCGACCGGCTGATCGACTTGCGCGCCCGGATCGATGCGCTCGGGCTCCGCATGGGCGAAGACTACGCCGTCGTTTACGACTCCACCATGGCCCGGTTTTGGTTTTTTGACGACCGGGCGCGCCGATTGATCGCCGAGAGCTTGCGCGAGGTCCCGGAAGGCCGCGTCGTGCCCGATGGCGAGCTGGAGGAGCTGGGCGCCCTTTTCCCGGATCGTTATTTTGGCGAATTAATTTTTCTCGTCGCGGAGGGGGTGCTGATCGTGCCGAGCCACATGGGCGAGCGTCCCATCCGCGCGATGCACGGCTACCATCCCGACGCGCCGCATAGCTATGCGAGCCTGCTCACCAACTACGCGCCGGTGCCGGCTCACATCACCGCGATCCCGCACGTTTACGAGCTAATGGCCGGCCAGGCCGAGCACGCCTTTCAGGTCAATCATGCGTTGTCAGTCGTGCAGCGCAACGTCCCCGCGGGCGACATCGCGGAATGAAGCCACCCGAATGTCCGGTCGGCTCGCCAGCCAGCCGGCCACCTCGTGCAGCACGCCGATGAACTGCTCGTCCGGCGCGCCGGCGCGAAAATATTCCCACCAATGCGTGACGAGCACCGTCAGCGCGCGGCTTTCGACCGCGCGGCGGACCGACGCAAGCATCTCCGCATACGGCCGGTGGAAGGAAAGCAGACAGCCGGGATGACTCAACAGGGTATTCCGGCGCGCGCGCCAGTGCGGCCGCCGCCGCAGCTTCTTGACCGCGTACTCCGGCCACCAGCGCCGCGGCAGGCGGCCGAGTTCAAACCAGCCGGTGGAGATCACTTCAAAACGCGCGGCGGCTCCGAGGAATGCCGCGCGCGAGAGCCGGTCGTAGGGCGCCACGAAAGCCGCCGGACGGGTGAAACCGGCCTCGCGCAGGCATTCCGCGCCGCGGTCGAGCCGCTGGGCCAGCGCGGCCCGGTCGGAACCGCCAAACTCGAGGTAGTCGTGATGACAGCCATGTTGGGCGAGGTGGTAGCCCGGCTCGGCCCGCAAATAGGCCACCAGTTCGGGATTGCCGCCAATTGGCGCCAGCGGTCCGGCGGGGGGGTGTCCGGCGGAGAGGAAGCCCTCGAGGCGGCCATCCGGCATCCGGACATTCGTGCGCACCTCTGGAATCACCGCCAGGTTGATGGGCAACCCGCGGCTGAGAAACGGGCGGTACAGTCGTTCCAGGCAGGCGAGCGGCGTCAATGCGCAGGTATCGTCGTCACGCAGAATGACCGTGGGCATTTTTCCTTTCGATCAGTTCCTCGTAGATCCGTTTCATCCGGCCGGCCAGCACCGCCGTATCGTATTCCCGCATGACCTTGGCCCGGCCGGCCTCGCCCCATTGCCCCCGCAGTCCCGGCTGGGTCAAGAGGCGATCGACCGCAACGTGGAAGGAAGCCGGGCGATCGAGGTCGAACAGCATTCCGTTCACTCCGACTTCCACAAGCGCCGCGGCGCCCGAGGTCCGGCTGGAGATCACCGGGGTGCCCGCCGCCCATGCTTCGAGGATCACAAGTCCGAAGGTCTCGGAGAGCGAGGGTAAGACCACGGCCTGGGCCTCCTGAAAAAGCCCGATCAGGCGAGCGTCGCCGGGCGGCAGCCCGCCGGCCAGCAGCAGGCAGTCGCGCAACCCCTCGCGCGTGAGGCGCGCCTGCAGCGCCTCGCCATATTCGCGATGGGTGCAGGCGCCGACCATCACCAGCAAGACCCGCGGATGCCGCCGCGCGAGTTCCGCCGCTTGCGCGAGCAGCCACGCTTGATTCTTAACCGGGTCGATCCGTCCCGGCACGAGCAGCACCGAGCGGCCCTGCAGGGTTGGAAACGCCGCCCGAGCGGCGGGCCGATGATCGGGGCCGAAGAGCGCCAAAGGGACGCCATGCGGCTGAACGAAGACGCGGCTCCCCGGATGCCGCGCTTGAATCAATTCCGCCTCGCGCGGATTGCAGGTGACGATCGCGTCGGCCTGGCTGAAGAGCCGGCGCGTCCGGAGCAGCAAACCGAACGGCTTGCCCCAATCCCAGCCCCGGGCGGCCGGGCGGCTCAATTCCCGCCGCACGGCCGCCGTCAAATCGTAGGCGCCGCCGTGAACGCTGAGCACGAAGGGCAGGCGCCGGCCGCGCGCCACCGCGCGTCCGATGGCGCCAAGCCGCCCGAGCGCGTGCGAGTGAATAACGTCGAGACCGGGCTCGCGCCACAGCGCGCCAATCAGGTCGAAGGACATCGTGTTGCCGCCAACGGCGACCATTTCCCGTTTGCGCTCGGCTGGGATTCCCCAAACCGACACAAAGGCGCGAAACCGCCGCACGACGCAGCCGGCGGCCGCCAAGGGGTCCTCGGCGGGCATGGCCGGAGGCAGGCGGGGAGCGTAAACGATCGAGTCGACCTCTTGGCGCACCAGGCCCGCGGCCAGGCGCTCGATCGCCGTTTCGGTGCCCCCCCATTCCGAGGGATCGTATTTGCGCAGAATATGGGCGACGCGCATCGCTACACGCCTTCCGGGACGAGGCGACGGCGCGGCGCGCCCGCCAATATCGCCGCCGGGATCGCGATCGCTCGCTCATCGTTCTGGGTTCGGCGGCGAATCGCGGTCAAGCTCGCAAGCGCGCCCAGGAGGATCGAGAACGTGAACAGAATCGGCGTCTGGCGATAGACCCACTCGGTGAGGCTCTGACCGAAAATGCCGCAGACACCGAAGAACACCCCGACGCCGATCACCCGCATGGGCTCGGCGCGGGGCCGCCACAGGAAAGCCGCCCCCAGTGTGAACCAGCGCAGCCAAAGCGCGGCGAACAGCACGAGCCCGGGCGCCCCGAGTTCGCCGAGTGTCAGGGCCGCCAAATTGTGCGCCGGGGCGGCCAGATAAGAATTGGCGAAGAGCTCGGGGTCATCGGTGCCGTAAACAGCAGTGAGATAGTCGTAATCGACGAACCGAAAGCCGAGCCGCGGGCCATAGGTGCGGCTGACCCGATAAGACCAATTGTTGAGTCCGACGCCGAAAAAATGCTCGGTGGCTATCATCTTGGCGAGGCGCAGGTAGATTCCGCGCCCGTCAATGGTCGGATCAAAGTACTCCTCCTCGAGCGTCGCCGACGCGTAGCGCTGTTCCATCCGGCTCCAAGAGGCGGCGACCCAGGCGGCGGCAAAGACGACCAGCAGCCCCCGCACCACGATCCGGCTCGGGCTGAGCCGCCACGAGCTGCAAGCCAGTATTGTCCCCATGACCACGGCGAGAAACACCGGAATCCCGGCGCGCGAAAACGTCGGAAGCAATCCCACGGCGCCCAGCCCCGCGCAAACCGCGCAGAACCAGCGCAACGCCCGTGACCAACCCGAAAACGCGGCCGCGACCAGAACCGGGACCGTGAGGCAGAAATACATCGACAGGCTGTTGGCGTGGTCGAGCGTGCCTGACACGCGATCCAGGCCGGTGATGAAATATTGCTTCACGGCCCACAATCCCTCGCAGCCAACCGCGCAGCCCAGCGCGATCAGCAGCAGGGTCCACTCCCGTTTCTCCCGCAGATAAGCGGCCGACGCGGCAAAGACCAGAATGCCGCCCAGCATCCGGGTGAGTTCAAAAGCGCCAAAGAGCTTTGGTTCCGACAGCACGACCGAGATGCCGGCATAAACGAAATAGAGCAGCATTCCGCCCATGCTCGCGGGCCAGAACCAGCGCCGTTCTCCGCGGCGAGGGCTGAGACAGCAGCCGACGAGCAGGCCAACGGCGAGAATTTCGACCAGCGTGATCTGCACGCCGCGGGTGGTGCCGCGATACCACGCGGCGCTGAAAAAATTCACCTCCATCCGCTCCGAGACAACCGCCAAACTGACCATGAGGAAAAAGAATCCGTCCCGGACCCGCTGGGACCACGTCGCGACGATCGCGCCGCCGACGGTGAGAAACGGAATCCCCGCCAGGGCGATCGCATGCGCCGGTTTCATCCCAATTTCTCGACCGGGCCGTTCGTCGCGCGCAACAAGATATTGGTGGGCACGAACAGGTCACGCCAAGGCCGGCGCATGCCGCAGGTCTTCAGGCGCAGCGATTCAAATCCCGCGCCCTCCGCGAGGCGCGACAGGGTGCGCTTGGTATAAAAGCGAATATGCGGATTGCCGGGCGCGAAATGCACGTCCCATTTGAACAGGGCGATGAGAATATTCTTGAAGCGTCCGTGATAGGGGACCGTGACCAGCAGGCGGCCGCCGGCTCTGAGGCAGCGGTGCATTTCGCGGAGCGCATACGCGGGGTCGAACAGGTGCTCCAGCACTTCCGAGCACCAGACGACCTCGAACGCACCGTCCGCGAACGGAAAGCACTCGGCAACATCATGCTGGCGAAAAGTGATGCCGGGAAATCGGGCGGCATTCTCCGCAATCTGCCCGGCGGAGATGTCGATCGCCGTCACGGCCGTGGAATGTTTGGCGAGCTCCGTGGTGAACGACGCGTCGCCGCAGCCGACTTCGAGCACCGCAGCATTGGGCGGCAGGTCGCGCAGCTCGGCCGCCAGCCAGCGGCGAAAATTCGGCGCATAGCCTTGGTTGGAGCCGGAGAAGGTGCGCTTGCCGGCGGACCAGTAGCTTTCGTAGTAGTGCTTGATTTGCGGGACGGCTTCGTTCATGGGAAAGATCCGGCGGTTATTTTGCCCCCAGCGGCGGCGGGACCAAGGTGGGAGGGCGGGCGGCCTTTGGCCAGTAGTTGGCAACGCCCCTCCGGAGAAAGCGCCTCGCCTGCCAGCACGCGACCAGCGTGACCGCAAAACCCGCGATGGCCGCCGGCAAATGCGTCAGCCGGCGCGCGCCGCGCAGTTGGGCGAGGCGTCGCCAGCGGAAGCCCAAAATGCCGGGAAAGAGCTGCCAGCAATGGCGCGTGCGGGCGACGTGGGCGTCAATCAGTTTTTTCAACCAATCGGGATCTGCGGCTTCAAGGCGCCGGAGAGTCGCGGCGAGCTGGGCCCGATCCGCCTCGGGCAAGGTCGGGAGGTACCCGACGATCACATGCACGGTCGTCTGGCCGATCATTTGGCGTTTTTGATTGTTCAGAATATCGCGCAGAGACAGATAAGGCTCATAGAGATGGGTCGCCCCGCGCACGGAGGCCACTTTGCGGCGATCGGACGGTGCGAGGAAGAAATCGGTGCAGATCGCGGCTTTGAAAAAGCCGTCGTCGTTGGCCAGCACGTCGCGCGGCAGGTAGAGATTGCGGGCAATCTCGCCCCGCAGGCAGTAGAGCATGCCGTTCAATCGACCCTCGATCGCGTTGGTCATGTCCGAGGTCGCAAGGGAAATCCGCTCGCGCAAGCTCGGGTGTTTCTTGCCCGCGATATTCTTGACGGGCCAATCCGAAACGCAGCCGAGTCGCGGGTTGCGCTCCAATTCGCCGAGGAGCAGTTGCAACGTGTCGGGCCGGTGGAAGACAATATCGGCGTCCATCAGGCAGATAAATTGCGTCTCGCTTGCGGAGAATTCGTGGACGAACTGATTCCAGGCATTGTTCCGCCCCAAAGTGCGAATGTCCGCCACCCGCGCGTGCAGCGCCGAGCGGGCCGGATGTTCGCGGTTGACCGCGGCGAAAATCTCCGCCGCCACGATCACCGTCCGGTCGGTGCAGCCATTGGCCAGACAGATGATTTCGCAGCGTTGATGACGCGCAGCGAGGTGCGCGAAGACCGACTGCTCGAACAGCGAAGCCAGCATGGGAACGATCGCCGTCTCCTCGTTCCAAGCCATGATGCCGATCGAGAGGACGATGGGCGGTTCGTTCGGCGGTATCATCAGGGGGGATAGTTGCGGCGGTGATTCTAGCCGATATGACCGCCCGGGGATAGTAGGTCTTTACCCACCCCTCCCCCCCCCGGATGGGCGGTGATCACCCCATTTCCGGAACGCCGAGACTCGGCGACAATGAAGCCCATGGCCGAACCGCCCATCAGCATCATTCTGCGCTCGTTCAACGAAGGTTGGGCGCTGCGGGACACGCTCCGGGCGCTGACCGCGCAGAACTATCGAAACTGGGAGCTCATCGCGTTCGATTCCGGCTCCTCGGATGGATCGGTGGAATTGATTCGCCGCGCGAACCCGCGCCATTTCGTGGAAATTTTGCCGCATGAGTACCGGCCCGGCCGGGTCCTGAACCGGGGCATGGAACTGGCCCGCTCGGACCGCGTCATTTTCCTCAACGCCGATGCCACTCCCCAAGACTCAAACTGGCTCGAGCCGCTCGTTTCGGCGCTGGCCGATCCGCAGGTGGCGGCGGTCTTTGGCCGGCAAGTCCCGCGGCCGGATTGCGAGCCGGCCTTCGCTCGCGACTACGAACGTTGCTTTGGCGCCGACCGCGAATCGGTCCGTTGGGACAATTTTTTCAGCATGGTCAGCAGCGGCCTGCGGCGCGACGTCTGGGCTCGCCGCGGTTTCCGCGAGACCTTGCAATATTCCGAAGACGACGAATATAGCCGCTGGTGCCGCGCCGAAGGCTATCGCATTCGATATTGCCCCAGCTCCGTGGCGATGCACTCGCACAACTATACTCCGCGGCAAGCCTATAAGCGTAGCTTCGGCGAAGCGTGGGCGCTCGCCGGTGGGTGGCGCGGATCGCCAAAGGACTTTAACGTGCGCCGCTCGCTGTGCCTTGGCTGGCTGCGCGACGCCTGGGGAGATTTCAATTACTGCCGGCGAATTGGGCGTCTCCGCCGCTGGCCCAGCGCCCTTGGCATCCGTTGGCAGCAGCGGCTCGGCCGTCTCCACGGATTTCACGCCGGCTGGCAAATGCACCGGGTCGATCGGGCGCTATGATCGGCGCTGACGCCAACGTCTTTCCGCGGCCCGTCCGGACGGCGGCGCACTGCGCTCCGGGCGCGGCGCCCGGCGGCCCGCGGCCGCGATTCACCGTCGATGGCGATGACGCCCTGGAACGTCACCTCGAGCGAACGTGCGCCCAGGTTTGCAGCGGCATCCGGGGACTGATTCCGCCGGCGAAGCTTGAAGCGGTGTGGCTCGGAGGCGGCTACGGCCGCGGCGAAGGCGGCGTGCTGCGCGGGCCGGCGGGCGACCGGCCCTACAACGACCTCGAATTTTATGTCGCGATCAAGGGAAACCGCCATTGCAGCGAAGTCCGCTATGGTCGCCGGCTGGAAGTTCTCGGTGAGATCTTGACCCATCTGGCCGATGCGGAAATCGAATTCAAGATCACGTCACTTGCCGAAACGGCAGCGCGGTCCATCACCATGTTTTCCTACGATCTGGCCGCCGGGCACCGCGTGCTCTGGGGCGCCGCCCTGGGTCAATTTTCTACCCGCTGCGACCATCATCGGCGCCCCGAAAATATTCCGGCGGCAGAGGCGACGCGTTTGCTGATGAATCGCTGCACCGGCCTCCTGTTTGCCCGCGCCGAACTCGAGCGGGAGCCGTTCACGCCGGGCGCCGCGGACTTTGTCCGCCGCAATGTCGCGAAAGCGCAGCTCGCCTGCGGGGATGCGCTGGTGGCGGCGGCCGGCCGCTATCATTGGAGCTGCCGGGACCGCCACGCCCGTTTGCAGCAGCTGGCGCGTCGCGACCCTTCGCCATGGCTCGATTCGATTCTGCGGCATCACGCCGCGGGCGTCGAGTTCAAGCTCCATCCGGAATCGGGCGGAATTCCGCGCGCGGCCCTGTTCGCCAGTCACCGTGAGATCACCGCCCTGGCGTTGCGCTGCTGGCTGTTACTGGAAACGCGCCGCCTGGGGCGCTCGTTTGCTTCCGCCCGCGGCTATGCCGTAGATCGGGGCGACAAGTGTCCGGGGTCCGTCCCCGTTCGCAATCTCCTCCTGAATCTGCGGGCCGATGGCTTTCGGCTCCGCCCGCGGCTAAGCCTTTGGCGCCACCCGCGGCAGCGAATTTTCGAATCGCTGGCCCTGCTCCTGTGGGAACCGCTCGCGCTCGTCGATCCGCTTCTGCGGGGTCGCCTTGCGGCGGAATTGAATCCGAACGCGCACGATCCGGACGATTGGATCGCGGCTTATCGGGCGCTGTGGGCCCACGTTCGGTGACCCAATCAGGCGGTGGTGATGCGCACCCAAGCGGCGAGCGCCGGGGGCAGGGCGACGCGTTCGCGCGACTGACTGCGGATGCAGACATGCTCGGTGCGAATGCGGCCGGCGACCTTTTCCCGCTCGCCCAGGCGCACCAGCTCGAAGCGGACTGCGTAGGAGTTTTCCGTGAGCGGATCCACCGTCAGGTCGACCCGAACCTTGTCGCCGGGATGCAAGGGCCGGAGGTACTCGGCGGTGCTGCGCGCGATCGGCACGACGACGCCGGTGGCGGCGAAAAACGTTCGCAAATCGATGCCGGCCGCTCCCAACGCCTCTTCGTAGGCCTCGTGGCAAATCGCCAGGTAGTTGGCGAAGAAGACAACGCCCGCCGCGTCGGTGTCCGCGAAGTGAATGGACCGGTGATACGCGAAAGGCATGGCGATAGGATAGAACTGAAGGCAAGTGCCCGAGGCATGGCCATCACATTTGTGGATCGTCTCTTGCGAACGGCCGTTGCCTGCGGCTTATTTCCCCCTTTTCCTCCTCCTCATGACCAAAGCGGAGATAGCCGACATCCTCAATGAGATCGCCGTCCTGCTGGAACTGCAGGGCGAGAACCCATTCAAGGTCCGCGCTTACCAAAACGGCGCCCGCGTGCTGGAGGGATTGGAGGAGACGGCGGTGATGCGGCTGGTGGCCGCCGGCGAGCTGGAGAGCGTGAAGGGGATCGGGGAGGCGCTGGCCAAAAAGATCACCGAACTGGTCGCGACCGGTCGCCTTGACTACTACGAAAAACTGCGCGCCGCGATCGCTCCGGGACTGATCGAAATGCTGCAGATCCCCGGGCTGGGCCCGAAGAAAATCAAGGCGTTGCATGACCGGCTCGGGATCACGGATATCGCGGGCCTAACGGCGGCCTGCGCGGAGGGCAACGTGGCGGCCTTGGATAGCTTTGGGGAAAAGACGCAGGAAAAGATCCTCGCCGGCATCCGCAACCGCGAGGCGTACGGCCGGCGGCACCTTTGGTGGGACGCGTGGGAGATCGCGCTGCCCATCGTCGCCGGTCTGCGCGCGCTTCCCGCCGTGCAGCGCGCCGAGGCTGCGGGCAGTTTGCGACGGGGCCTCGAAACGGTCGGCGACCTCGACTTCCTCGTCGCGGCGCGGGAGATCGCCCCGGTGTTCGACTGGTTCGTCGCCAGGCCCGGGATTCAGGAAGTGACCGCCCGCGGGGAGACCAAGGCAAGCGTGCGTTTTGCCTCCGGCTTGCAAGCGGATCTGCGCATCTTGCCGGAGGAGCAATACGCTTTTGCCCTGCACCATTTTACGGGCTCGAAAGACCACAATGTCCAGATGCGGCAGCGCGCGCTGGCCCGGGGGCTCAGCCTGAGCGAGTGGGGCCTGGTCGCCGCCGGGGGCGAGGCCACGGTGAAGGAAAAAGTGCTGGCAGCTTCAGCCGGGGAGGCGGTCACTTCCGAGGAGGCGCTGTTTGGCTGTCTTGGGCTGGCGTTCATCCCCCCCGAACTCCGCGAGGGGTTGGGCGAAATCGAGGCGGCGGAACGCGGCAACCTGCCGCGCCTGATCGAATTGGCGGACCTGCGCGGGGCGTTTCACAACCACACCACCGCCTCGGACGGCCGCAACACGCTCGCCGAAATGGCCGCGGCCGCCGAGGCGCTGGGCTGGGACTACCTGGGCATCGCCGACCACTCCAAGTCGAGCGTGCAAGCGCGCGGACTCAGCGAGGAGCGGCTCGCTGACCAGGTGCGCGAGCTCCGGGCCTTTAACGCCGCCCGGCGTTGCCGGATCCATCTCCTCGCGGGCGTGGAATGCGACATATTGCCGGACGGACGCCTCGATTTTGAAGATGAGATTCTGGCCGGCCTCGATTATGTGGTCGCCTCGGTGCACAGCGCGCTCACGCAGGACGAGGCGGCGATGACCGCCCGCTTGGTGCGGGCGGTGGAAAATCCGCGCACGACGATGCTGGGCCATGTCACCGGGCGCCTCCTGCTCCGGCGCGAAGCCAGCCGGCTGGATCTCGAAAAAGTGGTCGACGCGGCGATTGCGCACGGGGTCGCGATCGAGCTCAACGCCAGCCCGCAGCGATTGGACATGGACTGGCGCCACTGGCGCAAGGCGGCGGAGCGCGGGCTGCTCTGTGCGATCAATCCGGACGCCCACGAGACCGCCGGCCTTGGCTATGTGCGGACGGGGATCAATGTGGCCCGGAAAGCCTGGCTCACCCGCGAGCAGGTCCTCAATACCCGACCCCTCGCTCAGGTAATGGCGTGGTTGGCCAAAAAAAAATGAAGCGGTCCGCGGGAATCGATCGCCCGCCTCTTGCCTCCCAAGCTTGAAGCACGCGCGAATCTGCTCACCTTAACGCCCATGCCGATTTACGAGTATTACTGCCCGGATAACCACAAGATCTACCAGTTTTACGCGAAGACGCTCGCGCAGGGCCTTCGGGTGCCCCGTTGCCCGGACGATCCGACCTTGCGCATGGTCAAGCTCGTTTCCGGCTTCGCGGTGGTGGGGAAGGCCAAGGAGAATGCCGGGGGTGCCCCGCCGGCAGGCTCCGCCGGCGACGGGCGGATGGACGCGGCCGTCGATTCCATGGAGCAGGAGTTTGCCGGGGTCGACGAAAACGATCCGCGGGCGATGGGCCGGATGATGCGGCGGATGGCGGAGCTGACGGGCGAGCCGATCGGCGGGGAAATGGAGGAAGTCGTGCGCAAGCTGGAGGAAGGCGCGGATCCGGACTCGTTGGACGAGTCGCTGGGGGAAATCGGCGAGGGCGATGGCGGCGGGGAAGGCCCCACGTCCGCGCTCCCGGCCAAAGAGGAGGCGAAGGCCAGGCGCCGGCCCCGGGCGGGACCGCCGGTTCGCGATCCTGTGCTTTACGATTACGATTGATATGGCTTTGCTCGGTTTTTTCCATGGCCGCCCCCGAACTCCTGTCCCGCATCGAAAAGGCCCAGCTGGCCGTGCGGGCGCAGACCGAGCTGCTCCATCGGGAATTTGGCCGGGCCAAGAGCCAGTGGAAGAGCGATGGCACGCGGGTCACACCCGTGGACATCGCGATTTCGGAGAATATTTTCCGCGAATTGAAGGCCCACTTCCCCAAGGATCAATATTTCAGCGAGGAGCTGGCCGACGGGAGCGGGCCTTGGACGGTGGTCGCGCACTTCTCCTGGGTGCTCGACCCGATCGACGGCACCAATAACTTTGCGCTCGGACTTCCCCACTGCGCGATCTCCCTCGCCTTGCTGGAGTACGGCGTGCCGGTCTACGGGGTAGTGTACGATCTCAGCCGCCGCACGCTGATGCATGGCGGCCCGGGTTTTGGCATGCACGACGGCGAGCGCACCACCCGGGTCACCACGGGGCTGCCGCACCGGGAAAGCCTGATCGGATTCCATAGCCCGTTCGACAAATCGCTGGTGCCGCTGGCCAACGGGGTGCTGGCGCAATTCAAAATCCGCGGCCTGGGCAGCGCCACCCTCCACTTGGCCTACGTGGCCGCCGGACTGCTCGACGGGACGGTGGACTACAACGTCAAGATCTGGGACTTGGCGGCGGCGATCCCCATGTGCCAGGCCGCGGGCGGGGAGGTCCGTTTTCTCAACGGCGATCCGCTGCCGATGCGCAAGTTCGACCTGAAGATGGCGCGGATCGTTTACGTCGCCGGCAATCCGGCGATGGCCGAGCGCCTGGAACAGATGACGCGGGCGGCCCCGCGCTGAGCGCCCCTCAGACCTGATAGGTCTGGCCGGGAACCGGATCGAGCACCTTCGCCGTCGGCAGTTTCTCGGCGATCTGGTGGGCAAACCAGGCGCGGGCCGGCGCGTCGCCGTGGGTGAGGACAATCGTGCGGGCGCCCGTTTGCACCGCGAAGGCGAGCAGTTCCTCGCGGTCGGCATGGCCGCTCAATTCGAAGCGCTCGATCCGGGCCTGGACCTTGGTCTGCACGTGGGCGGTCTCGAACACGAAGCGGTCCCCGCTCTTGGCCGCCAGGAGCCGGCCGCCGGGGGTGTCCGGATCGCAGAAACCGACAAAGCCGATCGTGTTGCGCGCGTACCCCAGGAGCCCCGAGGCCAGCGTGTAGCTCGGGGTCTTTTCGACCATCATGCCGGAGCTCACGATATACAGCGCCTTTTGGCCGGTATCCTGGCCCGGGGTCAGCTTCCGGGGTAGCGGCTTGATCTTGAGGTCCTTGACCACCGAGCGGTTGAACTGGAGATGCTTGGTCTTGCGGGTGATGTCGTCAAAATAGTCGACCAAATCCAGGCCCAGGCCCGAGCCGAAGATCGGGCAATCGACCAAGCGGCCGAATTTCCGGGCATCATGCAGGATCGCCAGGACTTCCTGCATGCGGCCGAGCGCGAAGACGGGGATCAGGAACGAGCCGCCCCGCTGGATCGTGTCGTTGATGCTGGCGACGAGCCGGGCCATTTCCGCGCCGCGGGTTTTCTCCGGCGAGCGCTCGGTGTCGCCGCGGGTCGTCTCCGTGATCAAGGTGTCGAAATGTCCCGCCGGGAAACGGGCCCCGAGCAGTGTGCGCTGATTGTCGAACAGCACGTCCCCGGTGATGAAAATCCCGCGGTGCTTATGGCGCAGCTCCACCGCGGCGGCGCCGGCCACGTGGCCGGCCGGATGAAAGATCACCTCGATCTCGTCGGTCCGGCCCCGGAACTTCTTGGCCTGGCCGAATGACAGCCCGACCATGCGCTTGGCGCAGCGGTCGATATCCTCGTGGGTGAAGAGAGGATAGTCGGGGATGTTGTCCTCCTCCTTCTGTCGCAGCATGACGTTGGCCGAGTTGTGCAGCATGCGCTCGATCAGCATGCGGCTCGAGGTCGTGAGCAGCACGGGGGTCGACGGATTCTCCTTCATCGCCACCGGCAGGCTGCCGATATGGTCCAGATGGCAATGGGTAATGATGATCAGATCGAGGTTCTGCCCGCGCAGCCGCGCCAAATCGGGCGTCGCGGCGCGGCCCGTCTTCTTGGGATGGAGGCCGCAATCGACCAAAATGTTCACGCCGCCCAGTTGAATGAACAGCGAATTGGCCCCAATGCCTCCGTCGCGGTTCAGGTCGATTAACTTCATAAAGGGTGATTCAGGCGCACCCGCGTTCGGGACGCTATCCCAAAATGGTCCCCCGGCTCAGTCCTGGCGTTCCCGCAGGAGCCGAATCTCTTCGAATTGCTTGGGGGAGATGAGTCTGCGCGGTACGCGCTTGCCGGCCTCGTACATCAATTGGTCCCAATCTTCGGCCGTGGGCGGGTGGGTTTCCCACGAGGTGTGATGCCCCTGTTTGCGGGTCCACTCGATGTTGCCGCCATGGACCCGGGCCAGGACTTGGAATTTTCCCTGTTCGGGATCCTTCACCCACCAGCCGAATTCCATGCTCATGGGCCTGAGACAGCCCGGCCGGCGCCCCCGTGACAAGCTCGATACCCCGGGGCGGCGCCTCAGGGCGCGAGGGTGAACTGGGCGATCGTCTCCCCGAGCCGGAATTCGCCGCCGCGCCGGCGCACGCGGCGCACCGTCAGCTGGGTGGCGGTCAGGTCGGCGGCCAGGCCGCCCACCGGCAGGCAATAGGAGCCGGTGTTGATCACCACCGGGCCGCCGGCGCGGCGCCACACCCCGGGCCAATGGGTGTGACCCGCCAGGACAAATTTTGCCATGGGTCGATGGGCCTGGGCCAGCCGCCGGATCCGTCCCGGATAGACCCCCCAGGCCCGGAAGACCCGGGTGGCCCGCCACGGCGGCCAGAGGACGTCCTTGGCGAGACCGGTGAGGTATTTCCAGCCGTTGCGTTCGGATTGGTGCCGCTGGGGAATGGTAGCGGCGATCAGGCGGAGGGTCGCCAGCTGCGCCTCCAATCCGCCGCGGCTCGCCGCCGGACCCAGGCCCGCGAGCACCCGCTCGCGGATCGCGGGCGCGTCGGCCGCCCACGGGACGATTTCATCGAAGACCAGATCGCCGTGGATCACCAGCACCTGCCCGCCGGCCAAATCGGCCGCGTGTTCGGCGGAAATGTCCGGATCGTGATTGCCGGTCAGGAATCGGACCGGCGGCCCCAGGCACGCAAAAAAATCCCCCACCTCGGCCCGGCAAGCGGCGCTATAGTCCGGCGCCGGTCCGGGCCGGGTGTCGAGCGTGTCACCGTTCAGCATGACCGTGGTGGCGCCTTCGGCGAGGGGCCGGAGCTGTGCCAGGGTGCGCACCTGGCTCGACCGGTCGCCGTAGTGGATATCGGAGAAGATGCGGATCAATTCGGCGGCCATCGACGACCGGTCATTACCGGCACCCCCGGGCGAGCCAAGGTTTTTGTGTCATTTTCGCCCATTTTATGGCAGCTACCCCCAATGAACTACCGCCATCATTACCACGCCGGCAATTTCGCCGACGTGATGAAGCACGCCCTGCTGGTGCAGCTGGTGCGCGGTTTGCAACGGAAGGAAACCGGCCTTCTGCTGCTCGATTCCCATGCCGGACGCGGGGGCTACGATCTGGCGCAGGCGGCCACCGGCGACAGCGTGGCCCGGGCGCCGGAGCATCCGGACGGCATCGGCCGGCTGGAAGCGGCGGCGGACCTGCCGGCGCCGCTCGCGGACTATCTGAATTTGGTCCGCGCCTACCAAGACCGGCACCGGGGGACGCGACCTCCGGCCGACCTTCCGGGCCTGCGGTTCTATCCCGGCTCGCCCTGGCTGCTGCGTCTGCTCGCCCGGCCGCAGGATCGCCTCGCGTTTTGCGAGCTGCATCCGGAGGAATGCGAAGCGCTGCGCCTGAGCCTGGGCCGGGCCCCCCGGCAAACGATCCAGGCCATGGACGGATACCGGGCGCTGGCCGCGCTGCTGCCGCCGCCGGAGCGCCGCGCCCTGGTGCTGATCGATCCGCCGTTCGAGTCGCCCCGCGAGTGGGCCGCCGTGGTCGGGGCGGTCGGCGAGGGGCTGAGCCGCTTTCCCAGCGGCACCTACGTGATTTGGTATCCGGTTTCCGAACGCGCGCGGACAGACGCTTTTTTTGAGGGGCTGACCGCGCTGGAGCTGCCGCCGACCTTGGTGGCGGAATTGCTGGTGAATCCGGCGGCGGCCGGCCTGCAGGGCTGCGGCGTCGTGATCGTGAACCCGCCCTGGCCGTTTGAAAACGAGGCCGAGGCGATCCTGCGCCCGCTGGTGCCGATCCTGGGGCAACACCCCCGGGCGGACGCTGGTCTGCGTTGGCTCAAGCCCGAATGAGGGCGCGCGCGGCCGACCTTAACGCAACGCGCCGAGGCGGTTCTGAATCTCCGCCGTCAGCTCGCGAATGTCCCCGAGCGGCGGCTGCACGTCGAGCGGCGGAGCCTTGAACATCGGTCGGTTCCATCGCTCCGCGCCGGGCCCAACGACCCGCACGATCGCGGGCACCTCCGTGGAGGGGGCGGGCGAGCGAAAAAATGGAAGCATGAAAGCCATGTCGAATCCTTCTGACCCAATGAGCGGAAAATTGTGCCATCGATTACGGATTATTTTTGAACGAAACCGGCGGGCCGCGATTTTCCGGCGGCGCATCCAAAAATCGGACGCGTTCCGCGCGGAAGTGGCGGCCCGCCGGAAAGGTTCGCGCGGGCGCTCAGGCGACGCGCCGCAGCCGCGCCACGCCCGCCGCGGGGACCGAACGCTTCGGCAGCGTCACGGCGAGCACGCCCTGATGAATTTCCGCCTGCATCGTCTCATAGACGAAGCCGCGGCCCAGCCGCAGCTTCAGCCGATAGTCGCGTTGCGCGGTCTCCAGGTGCAGCGCTTGCCAGTTCACGCGCACGAAATGGGTCTTCCGCGCGGTGACGAGCAGGTCCGGACCGCGGGCTTCGATGCTGACCCCCGCGGCCTCGACTCCCGGCACATAGACCGTGAGCTTGAGCGCGCCGGACTCATCCTGGCAGTCGTACACCGGTTTGCGGAACTGGACCTCGGGGGCCGGTTCAGCGAGGCGAGGACGGCGGGCGGATTTCGTCGGGTGGATGATCGTATGCATGGTGGGAAAAGGGGAAAGGCGAAGCCTCCTCGGGGTGGGTACCGCGGGGCTCCTGGAGTTCTGAACTGATTCCGGGTGAGGGGAGGGTTCAGGCCGGGAGGCCCGCGCTGGTCTGCTGTTTCCAATGGGAAATGACGACCGGACGCATCTGGCTGCAGCCATAGCGCACGCAGGCCTTCGTAAACGAAGTGCCGGCGAGGCTGCAGAGATTATTCTGGGTCCGATTCATTGGAACGAGTTTGACCCTGCATATTGCAGGTCCCATGCCAAGCCCAAATTGAACTTCGCTCCGAACGAGCCCGAATTTTCGCCGAGCGATCCCCTGGCTCGTCGGGGTGCCTCCATACCCAGATCCGGCCTCAAACCGACCGCCAGGGACCGCCGGCGGGGCCGGCCGGATGGCGGTCAAGAGAGGCCGGAGGAGGCGGCAATCTCCTCGCCAGGGGATCGCTCGGCGAAAATTCGGGCTCGTTCGGAGCGTCGCCAGGGTTGCGTGAATTCACCGCCATCGGCAATTTGGCGGCATGGCTGCTCTCTCCGACTCCGCCACCACCGTCGCTGAACTGAAGATGCTCATTCTGGCTTTTGCCCGCGCCCGCGACTGGGAGCAGTTCCATGCGCCCAAGAACCTCAGCATGGCCCTCGCCGCCGAAGCGGGGGAGCTGATGGAGCATTTTCTCTGGAGCACCCCCGAGGAATCCCGGCGGATCGTGGAAACGCCCGCAAAGCGGGCGAAGATCGCGGAGGAATTGGCCGATGTCGTCATCTACGCGTTGGAATTTGCCAACGCCACCGGGCTGGACGTGGCCGCCGCCATCGAAGCCAAGATGGCGGCCAACGCGGGAAAATACCCGGTGGAGAAGGCCCGCGGCCGGGCCGACAAGTACACCGAGTTGTAGGACCTGAGCTTTAGCCCTTGCCGCCGAAGCTGACGTAGTCGTCCAGGTCGAGCAGTTCGGAGAAACTGGCGATGTCTTCGCGGTCCGGGGCGATTTTTTTGATCATCTCGCTGAACCAGGCGTGGCCGCCCGCCGCTTTGGCGCCGAGCGCCTCGAGCCAGGAGGACCATTGCACGATCTCGGCCGCGCTGCGCTTGGCCTGGGCGGAAACCCAGGCGAGCATCTCCGTGTCGGACTTGCCGGTTTTCACCTCGGCCAGCAGCGCCTCGTGGTTGATGCCGGTGAAGCGAAAGAAATGGCCGTCCAGCGGGCAGTTATAGTGGTATTCCCCGTTCTTGCCGGCGGCGAAGGCGCGGGCCTTATCGAGGAGGCGCGGGAGGTGGATGTAACCGCCTAAACGGACCCGGGGGCTCCGCGGCGGATATTGAGTGAGGTCGGGGGAAGCTAGTTGCACCATGCGTCTATCGTGCATGGTTCCGGGCGGTCTGCAACTCACACCGTGCGGACTTGCCATAATGAAGGGCGATGAAAACCTCTAGTTTGGAACTGCTCGAGAAAACCCAGTTGCCTCCCGCCCAGGCTCGCGCCATTCTCCAAGTGATGGAATCGGAACTTGCAGCCCGCGATAGCGCTTTGGCGACCAAGACTGATCTCCGCGACGGCCTTCACGGCTTGGAACTGGCTCTCCTTGCCCACAAGGTTGAACTCCGCGACGGCCTTCACGGATTAGAACTTAAGATCGGAGACTTGCGAGCTGAACTAATTGGCGAGATCAAGGGCATGGTCCGCTGGAATTTTGCCTTTTGGGTCGCTCAATTGGCGGCTATCGCTGGGATTCTCAGGCTTCTGAAGTAGTGGTCAGGTCAAAAAGTTCGTCCGGGTCATGAGATCGATGGGTGAAATTCACCCGTTGACAATGCCCCCAGTTCCTTCGCAAATCGGGTGGACTTCACCCGATCCTTTGCCGCTTGGAAAACGCTGCGATACCACCGACCTACGACTATCGCAAGGTGCTGACGGCTGGACAGACCAACGCGATGGCTACTCTGGGTTTCGCGGAGCATTTCCGGGTGCAAGCGACGGTCCGAGCGCTATGGGTAAGCGATTGTGTGAGTGGGGGCGGCCAGTGTTTAGCAGAAGGCTTGGACATTAGCACCAAGGTTGCCCATTGTGAATTTCGGAAGCCGTACTTCGCGCTCGAGACTCTGCTTTGCCGCATGCATATCGAGGATCTCCAGCGGGTAAGCGCTCGGCTGATCTTCGAGTACTATGATGAAGGCGGGAATAACTTACACGCCATTGGCTGGCAGCAGGTCGTATTCAAAGATGCCGCCCGAAAGACCTGCCGGATGCCGCTCGAATTCGCCATCGCTGCCCGCGCCATTCTCTGGGAAACGCGACCGCGAGACATTGCCAACGCCAACTGAGAATTCACCCGTAATGAGGTCTGAGGATCGGTGTCGTCGCCAAACTACTTGAAAAACGCCGATTCCTCCACGCGCAGCGAGTCGGCGAGCGCCTTGAGTTCGTAATCCAAAACGTAGCGGTTGAGATTCTCGATCCGGCCCACCGCGGAGCGGTCGAGTTGCACACCGCGGGCCGCCAAGCGCCCGGCCAAATCCTCCAGCGTGACCGCGGGCTCTTGCGCGAGGCGGATTTCCCGCAGGCGTTTGCCAATGAGGTTCCGACCTCGAAGTCTCGCGGTCTTTTTCATGCGTCAACGGGTGCAAGTCACCCGTCGACGTTACCGATATTTTCATCGAGAGGCGGGTGGACCTCACCCGCCCCAATACCCGCGAATGCCGCTGACGATCGTCGTCGCCGGATCCGCTACGGCGCGGGGCGAAACACCTTCATCACCGCCGGATTGGCTTCCAGGCGCGGCCCGCCGATCAAATCAATGCAATAGGGGATGGCTGGAAAGACCGCCTCCAAATTCTCCCGGATCGCTTTGGGGCGGCCGGGCAAATTCACGATCAGGCTCCGGCCGCGAATGCCCGCCAGCTGCCGCGATAGGATCGCGGTCGGCACATACTTAAGCGAGGCCGCCCGCATTTGCTCGCCAAAGCCGGGCAACAATTTGTCGCAGACGGCCGCAGTCGCCTCCGGCGTGACATCCCGCGGCGCCGGACCGGTGCCGCCGGTGGTGACGATCAGGCTGCAATGGGCTTCATCCGCCATCCGGCGCAGCTCGGCTTCGATAAGGGCCTGCTCATCCGGGATCACCTGATAGTCCACTTCGAACGGGGTCGCCAGCCACTCGCGCAGCAGGGCGACGCAGCTTTGGCCCGGCGTGTCGGCGTAAACGCCCGCGCTCGCCCGGTCGGAGATATTGATGACGCCAATCTTAACCGTCATAACCGATCCCTAGCCTGCGGCGGCGCGCATGGCACGGCGAATCTCACGGCGGAGTGCCAAAGCGGGCGATCACCTCCGCCGGGCTCTGGCCCGCGGCCCGCAGCGCCCGCAGGCTGAGGTCGTCCTGGCGCTTGGCCAGGCGGCGGCCGGCCGCGTCCCGCACGAGGGCGCAGTGATAGAAGGCCGGCACCGGATCGGCGAGGGCTTGTTCCAACAGGATTTGCCGGAAGGTCGAAGGGATGAGGTCGGCTCCGCGGACGACTTCGGTGATGCCGAGCTCCCCGTCGTCTACGGCGCAGGCGAGCTGATAACTGGGGTAGCCGTCTTTGCGCCACACGATGAAGTCGCCAAAATCGCGCCCGGCCACCGCCTGCTGGAGACCGGCTCCGCCGTCGGCAAAGGCCACTGCGGCGCCATCTGGCACGCGAAAGCGCCAGTTGACGATGCCGCCCCCGTCCAGGGTGGGGCGGGGCTCGGACGGGTGCTCCGCCCGATTTTCCGGGCGGCACGTTCCGGGATAGAGCGGCTCGTCATGCTCCTCGGACTCGTGGGGGGCGCGGGCGGAGGCGAGGACATCCCGCCGGGAGCACCAGCAGGGATAGATCAGGCCGGCGGCGAGCAGCCGCTCGGCGGCGGCGCGGTAGGCCGGCCGCCGTTCGCTCTGGGAAATCATCGGCCCGTCCCAGCGGAGACCGAGCCAAGTCAAGTCCTCCTGGAAGGCCGCGACGAATTCGGGGCGGCACCGTTCCCGGTCGAGGTCGTCGTTGCGCATGAGCAGGCGGCCTCCGGCCGAGCGCGCGCGCTCCGCCGCAATCCAAAAGGTGCGGGCGTGCCCGAGGTGGAGCAGCCCGGTCGGCGACGGTGCCAGACGGCCGCAATAGGAGGGCGGAGGGGACACGGAGATAAAAATGACGCCGTTTCTGTTCTTTTCGCCATCCCCAATAACGGATAACGGATGAGCTGACCTCATGAAGCTGCTCTGCGTTTACTGCTCGTCCAGCCCGGACTTGAACCCGGACTTTTATGTCTCGGCCGAAACCATCGGCCGGGAAATGGCGGCTCGCGGCTGGGGATTGGTCTACGGCGGCGGCAAAGCCGGTCTGATGGGCGCCGTCGCTCGCGGGGTCAAGGAGGGCGGCGGCCGGGTCGTCGGCGTGATCCCCGATTTCATGATCCAGCGGGAACTGGCCTTCACCGCCGCGGATGAACTCCTGACGGTGAAGACCATGGCCGAGCGCAAGCAGGCGATGATCGCCCGGGCAGACGGATTTCTGGCGCTGCCCGGCGGCATCGGCACCTTGGAGGAAATCGCCGAGGTGCTTACGCTCCGCTATCTCGCCCAGATCGACAAGCCGGCGGTCTTTTTCAATCAGAACCAATTTTACGACCACCTGCTGCGGTTTTTCCGGCACATGGGCGAGGAGCGGTTTCGCAATCTCGACGGGCTCTACGCGGTCGCCCAGACCGTGGCCGAGATCTGGCCGCACTTGGAGAATCCGCCGGCGTACCGGGCCGACGTCCTTTGGCAGGAGCGGCGCTGACATGCATCGCGCCTCCGCCGCGGAGCTATTGCGCGACTACGCCCGGCAGCCGCTCGATCCCGCGGAAGCGGCCATGGTCGCCGACGCCCGGGAATTTGTCGCCGCGCACCGCGACTGTCTCGAGCGTTCCTGCGTTCCCGGGCATCTGACCGGGTCGGCCTGGATCGTCAGCCCCGACCGCCGCCGCACGCTGCTGACCCATCACCGCAAGCTGGACCGCTGGCTGCAGCTGGGCGGCCACGCCGACGGGGAGACCGATCTGCTCGGCGTCGCCTGGCGCGAGGCGCGGGAGGAAAGCGGATTGGACGGCGTGCAGCCTGCGGAGCCGACCCTGTTCGACTTCGACCGCCACTGGATTCCGGCGCGCGGGGCTGAACCCGGCCACTGGCACTACGATTTTCGGTTTCTGTTCACCGCCGATCCCGCGGCGCCGCTGGCGGTCTCCTCGGAATCGAAGGATCTGGCCTGGGTCGAACTGAGCCAGGTAAGTGCGCTCAATCCCTCCGAGTCGATGGCCCGGATGGTGCGCAAGACGCCGTTACCGCCAGAGTGAAACGACATCGTCCTGGCGCACCCAGCCGGTCTCGCCATTGGCGAAGTTGAGCCGGATCCAGCCCAGGAACTGCTTGTCGACGGTCGCGGTGCTGCCGGCCGGCAGCGGCGTCGTCTTCTGGCCGGTGTCCGCTTCGGTGGGTACCGACCGCAGAAGGCCCGCGCGCCAGACCACCACGGCCGCGGATTGACCGGCGACGCCATAGGCGAACCAGCCGGCGACGGCGCTCACGGCCAGGCCAAAGGCCAGAATCAGCGCGGCGACCGCCGCGACCGCGCCCAGCCGATTTCGCCCACGGCTATAACTGCGGAGGAGACCGAGGATGAGGCCGAGCGCCGCGAGCACGCTCGCGGTCGCGAGAAGGCGCTGCCAGGCCGCAGGCGAGGCGAATCGCGCCAGCCATTGCACGGGCCCGGGCGTCAGGAATCCGGCCAGCGGCTCGGGCACGAAGCCGGCATTTTCACTGGCGAGGGCCCACTGCCAGCGCACCGGCTCATTTTGCGGCTGCTGGACGAAAGCGGCGGCCGCCTGCGCGGCGGCCTCGGACCAGCGATTTTCCTGGGCGAGGGCGAGCGAGAGATTGTGGCGCGCCGACCAATCGGTGGGATCGGCGGCGACGGCTTGCCGCCAGCCCTGCTCGGCGGCGCCGAAATCGCCGCGCCGATAGGCGGCGGCCGGATCGGCCGCCCGCCCGCGCGAGGCGCCCGCGAGGCAGAGCGCGGCGGCCAGGAAGGGCAGGAGATTGCGGGGCAGCCACAGCTGCCGGCTGGAAAATGCGGGCGCGGGCTTGCCCGCGAGCGCGCGCTCCGCCCGCTCGCCCCAATCGGCGGGCAGGCGCGGGGTCGGTCCATACAGCGTCCGGTCGGTCTCCGCCCAGAGCTCCGACCAGTCGGCCTGCGGGAACGCGCTGGCGGCGGGCGCTGCATGGGCGAGCGACCAGAGGACCGCAGCGTCGTGCTGCCAGGCGAGGAGGAGGGGCCGGAGGGCTTCGTCGCCCGCGGAAACGCGGCGGATCTGCGCGAGCGTCGCGGCCAGCCGCTGCCGGGCCTCGCGGCGTCCGCG
>Ga0182024_10000644_pt1 | contig 90369 bp, 80 predicted proteins | sample P32metaG_FD_120480 | JGI IMG/M metagenome (GOLD analysis project Ga0182024, IMG submission 120480) | Permafrost microbial communities from Stordalen Mire, Sweden - P3-2 metaG (Illumina Assembly) | ecosystem: Environmental > Terrestrial > Soil > Wetlands > Permafrost | place: Sweden: Stordalen... | reverse complement strand
TTATCAATCACGAATGCCGCGCGGGCCGAAGTGTCGCCGATTCCGGCAAGCATGGGGAACAGCACGTCGTAATCCTTGGTCGTGGTCTTATTGAGATCGCTCGCGAGCGTGACGCCGATCTGCGTGACTGAAAGCAGCTTCTCCGGTTGAGCGAGGAGCGCGAGGGCGATCTTCGCGCCCGCGTTTCCCTGTTCTGCGAGGTGGCGCAGACGGGAATCGCGCACCGAGAGCAATGCGACTTCCGATGCGGCGAAGAATGCATTGATCGCGAGGATCAGCCCGAGCAGGAGCAGGCGCGCGACGTAATCGGGGGATGCAGTCACTCTGATACCAAGTGTAGGCCGGGCGCGGCGGAGTGTGGAGGAGGGAAACCACCGGCGACAAGATCGCCGGCGCCACACGACTCAGAGAGGTTTTGGGATTGAGGATGGGCTTGGAAACCTTCTGGAGGGAGCGGGTGAGGATTCAGCCAGTCCTGATACCGAAACTGCGACAATAGACGACAGGGATGTTCGCATGACTTTGATGATTGATCTTCCGCAGGAAGAAGTTATCGTGCTGGCCGCCAAACCCTGAGGACTCGCGTTACCAGGAGGCCATCGGACTGGACAATGTTCTCGCTGGTGCGACGATCGTTACCAACCGGCGAGATTCTGACGGAGTTCATGACGTTCCACTCCGCGGACCCCTGGCTGCGCCATCGCGCTGCCGTGACGGTGCGGCGCCTTCAGTCGTTATGAGGCTCGTCGCGACAAAGGCTGCAGTTTGACGAATTGCATCTCCATGCAGACGATGCGCAAAGAATCGATCGCAGAAGCGTTTACCAACGATAGGCATTTCGAGCAAGAAGGCTTTCGCGCACTGTTTCGGGCTTCCTGAAGCTATGCAAAACTCACTGAACGGCAAGATCGCAGTTGTGGCCGGGGCGAGCCGAGGCTGCGGCCGCGGCATCGCCCTCGCCTTGGCCGATGCGGGTGCTACTGTCTACGTCACCGGCCGCACGACGCGCGCCGGGCCCAAACCCGTCGACGCAGCGCCTGGAACCATCGAAGATACCGCGGACGAAGTAATCCGCCGAGGCGGCCATGGCGTTGCAATCCAAATCGATCACACGGACCCGGCGCAGGTGGAAGAGCTGTTCAATCGCGTCCGCCGGGACCACGGCCACCTCGACATTCTTGCCTGTGCCGTATGGGGAGGCAACGAGCGCTTCCTCGATCCGGTCTGGCAACAGCCGTTCTGGAGTCAGCCCGTGCGAGTCTGGGATGAATGCATGGGCGCCGGCCCGCAAGCCTTTTGGATCGCCGCCCACGCAGCAGCGCGCATGATGTCCGAGCAGCAAGCCGGCCTGATCGTCGCCATCTCTGAACCGATGATCGAGAACACTCCGTTCAGCGGCAATCTTCAATGGGACCTCTTCGAGCACCTGCCCCATTACTCGTTGAACCGGCTCGTTAGTGTTCTGTCGGGCGAGGCTCGATCGGCGGGGATCGCGATCATCGGCCTCCTGCCCGGCTTCATGAAGACCGAGCGTGTCGAGATGCATTTGAAGGACGAAGCGACACGCAAGCAGTATCGCTACGATCTGGCCGAGTCCACCGAATACGCGGGCCGCGCCGTTGCCGCTTTGGCCGCCGACCCCAACGTTTTGACCAAAGCGGGCGAATTGATTTTTGTCGCCGATGCCGCGAAGGAATACGGATTTAGCGACATCGACGGCAGATATATCGACAACTTCTATCGCGCCGCCGGCCGGATCGAGCCGATCTGATTCAAGTGACGTTGCTAGACTTGGGTATCCGGGCCCCCAGTACCGTCTCCCCCCGTCTGCGAGCCGGATTTCCAATAACTACACCATGGCGATTCATGTTGCGCTGAATCACAAGACGCGCTACCGATACGACCGAAGTATCACTCTCGGCCCCCAGGTAGTCCGGTTACGGCCAGCCCCTCACTGCCGGACGCCGATCCTGTCCTACTCGCTGAAGATTGAGCCCGAAGGCCACTTCATTAACTGGCAGCAGGACCCGCAGGGCAACTATCTCGCGCGGCTGGTCTTCCCCGAGCCGACCACGAAGTTCTTCGTCGAGGTCGATCTGGTCGCCGAGATGTCGGTCTTCAACCCCTTCGATTTCTTCCTCGAGCCGAGCGCTGAAAACTATCCGTTCACTTACGACGCCGCGCTCACCCGTGAACTGCGGCCGTTTCTCGAGATTGAATCCGCCGGACCTGAACTGAACGCGTGGCTGCGCAAAGTCTCCCGGAAAAAGATCCGCACCATCGACTTCCTGATCGGCCTCAACCAGCGGCTGCAGGGCGAAATCGGCTACGTGATCCGCATGGAACCGGGCATACAAACCTGCGAACAAACGCTTACTCTGCGCAAGGGCTCATGCCGCGATTCCGCCTGGCTTCTGGTCCAGATCCTGCGTCACCTGGGGCTTGCCGCCCGCTTCGTCTCCGGCTATCTGATTCAACTCGCGCCCGACGTGAAGCCCCTCGAAGGCCCGGCCGGACCAACGTCCGACTTCACCGATCTGCACGCCTGGGCCGAAGTGTACCTGCCTGGCGCTGGCTGGATCGGGCTCGACCCCACATCCGGACTGCTGGCCGGCGAAGGGCACATTCCACTTGCCTGCACGCCCGACGCCAGCAGCGCAGCTCCCATTTCAGGCGCTCTCGAAGCTTGCGAAACGGAGTTCGGGCACGAAATGTCCGTCCACCGGATCTTTGAATCGCCTCGTGTCACAAAGCCGTATACCGAGCAACAGTGGCAGGAGATTGCGGCTCTCGGACATTCCGTCGATAAAGACCTGCAGGCAGGCGATGTGCGGCTCACCATGGGCGGAGAGCCCACCTTCGTCTCGATCGACGATGCCGATGGCGCGGAGTGGACCACCAGCGCTTTCGGACCCAACAAGCGAAGGCTATCAGTCGACCTTTTTCTCAAACTGCGCGATCGTTTCGCCCCCGGCGCGCTGCTTCACTTCGGGCAGGGCAAATGGTATCCCGGTGAGCCGCTGCCTCGTTGGGCGCTGGGCTGCTATTGGCGCAAAGATGGAGTCCCGATCTGGGAAGATCCCACGCTCTTCGCCGACGACAACAAGGATTACAAGTACAACGCAGCCGACGCGCGCCGGTTCCTCGATGCCCTGACGCGCCGCCTGGATGTTGACGATTCGTTCATTATGACGGCGCTCGAAGATGTCCTTTACTACCTCTGGAAAGAGCGGCGTCTGCCGGCGAACGTCGATCCGCTCGATTCCAAACTGGAAGATCCCATCGAGCGCGCGGGGTTAGCTCGTGTTTTCGAAGAGGGCTTGGGAAAGACCGTCGGCTACGTGCTTCCCCTGCGCCGGATTCCCACAAGCTCCGGCACTCCGCATTGGACGAGCCAGCCCTGGTTTCTTGCCTCGCAACGCCTGTTTCTGGTGCCCGGCGATTCGCCGATCGGATATCGTTTGCCTCTCGAATCGCTGCCCTGGACCCGGCCCGAAGACGCCGAATGGAGTTTCGATCCCGACCCGTTTCAGCAGCGCGACAAACTCCCGGAGAAACCGGTACGCAAACGCCAAGTCTTCACGGAACAGAAACTCGCGGCCAGGCGTGCGCCGCGCTCTACTGGCAAAGCGAGCGACAAAGTGCTGGAGAAAGGCGAGTCGGCTCCCTGGGTATCGCGCCCGGCCCTTTGCGTACAGGCGCGGGAGGGAAAGCTCTACATCTTCATGCCTCCGGTCGAATATCTCGCCGACTATCTCGACCTTGTTTCCGCCATCGAAGACACCGCCGCGTATACGCGAATGCCGGTAGTGATCGAGGGTTACACGCCGCCGTACGATCCGCGGATTTCGGTGCTCAAAGTGACCCCGGATCCAGGCGTGGTCGAAGTTAATATCCAGCCTGCTTCATCGTGGGACGAACTGGTGGAAAACACCACCGATCTCTACGCGCTGGCGCGCGAGGCTCGCCTCGGCACCGAGAAGTTCATGCTGGATGGGCGGCACTCCGGCACTGGCGGCGGCAATCACGTAGTAATCGGCGCGGCGACTCCCGGAGACAGCGCCTTCCTGCGCCGGCCCGATCTGCTTCGAAGCATGGTCGGCTTCTGGCAAAACCATCCGTCGATGTCCTATTTGTTTTCGGGATTGTTTATCGGCCCCACCAGCCAGCATCCGCGCGTGGATGAGGCGCGCATGGATAATCTCTACGAACTCGAAATCGCCTTCGGCCAAATACCAGGCAAAGACGCCCATAAAGGCGAAACCGCCATCACGCCCTGGCTGGTCGACCGCATCTTCCGCAACCTTCTTATAGACCTCACCGGCAATACGCATCGCACCGAACTGTGCATCGACAAGCTCTACCCGCCCGATTCGGCATCCTCGCGCCTCGGCCTGGTGGAATTACGCTCCTTCGAAATGCCGCCGCACGCACGCATGAGTCTCACTCAGCAATTGCTGGTGCGGGCCTCCATCGCGCACTTCTGGAAAAATCCCTGGGGCAGGGGCCTCGTGAAGTGGGGAACGGCCCTGCATGACCGTTTCATGCTGCCTCTTTTCGTCGAACGCGATTTCGAAGACGTGCTCGAAGAACTTCGCGACGGCGGTTATCCCTTCCGCAAAGACTGGTTCGCTCCCCACTTTGAGTTTCGATTCCCGGCCATCGGGTCCATCACAAAACGCGGGATTCATCTGGAACTCAGGGGCGCGCTGGAGCCGTGGAACGTTTTGGGTGAAGAGACTTCGGCCGGCGGTACGGCGCGCAACGTGGATTCTTCCGTAGAGCGATTACAGGTGAAGGTTTCCGGCATGATCGACTCGCGGTTTATCGTAACGTGCAACGGCCGCCGCATACCCCTGCATCCGACGGGCACGCCGGGGGAATTTGTAGCGGGCGTGCGCTATCGGGCATGGCAGCCGCCGTCGTGCCTCCACCCCAACATCCCGGTTCACTCTCCGCTGGTGTTTGATATCCTGGACACATGGTCCGGACGTGCGATCGGAGGCTGCACGTATCATGTGTCCCACCCGGGTGGACGCGCTAACGAGCAGTTTCCCGTGAACGCATACGAAGCAGAAAGCCGCCGTCTGGCTCGATTCAGCGGCGCCGGTCACACACCGGGTTTGATGGCGGTGCCTCCGGAAGAGCGGAATCCGGAATTCCCATTCACGCTGGATCTGCGCAGGGAGCCATGAGTGTAGGGCGGCCAATATTGGCTGCCGCCGCCTTTAAGGCGGCGTGTAAGTTCTCAATGCAATGAGCATTTCCGTGGACACGCTCGCTCCTCCGCTCGTGGGAATCTACAGCCCCATGCCGGGGATCTACGACGAGATGATGTCCGCGCCCGGCGTACTTCGCCCGCACTGGGACGACTATCTTGGTTCCATCTCAACGCTCGGCGTCGACGAGCTGGCGCGCCGGTGGAACACCGCCCGGCAGCGAATCCGCGAAAATGGCGTCACCTACAACGTTTACGGCGATCCGCTGGGCATGGACCGCCCATGGAATCTGGATGCCATCCCGCTGCTGATTTCGCCCACGGAATGGCGCGAGCTCGAAGCCGGGCTCATCCAGCGGGCGCGCCTGTTGAACTGGATCCTGACCGACCTTTATGGATCTCAAAAACTGCTGCGCGGCGGTCATCTTCCGCCCGCCGTCGTCTTCGCGAACCCCGGATTTCTGCGGCCCTGTCATGGCCTTCCCGTGCCGGACAACGCCTGGCTTCATCTGCTCGCCGTCGACCTCGCGCGTTCTGCCGATGGCCAATGGTGGGTGCTTTCCGACCGCACGCAAGCGCCTTCGGGAGCGGGTTACGCGCTCGAGAACCGCATTGTTCAGGCGGAGACTTTTCCGGATCTCTTTCGCGAGTTTCAAGTCCAGCGTCTGGCTTCGTTTTTTCGAGCGTTCCGCAACAACATGTTGCGTCTCTCGACGTCCATGCGCAGCAATCCGCGGGTAGTCCTCCTGACGCCCGGACCGCTCAACGAAACTTACTTCGAGCACTCCTACCTCGCCCGCTATCTCGGATTCACCCTGGCGCAGGGCGGCGATTTGACCGTGCGTGACAGCCGGGTGTTTCTGAAGACCCTCGAGGGGCTCAAGCAGGTGGACGTGATCCTGCGCCGTGTCGACAGCGGGTTTTGCGATCCGATCGAGCTGCGTTCCGATTCGTTCCTCGGGGTCGCCGGACTCGTGGAAGCGGTGCGCGCGGGCAATGTCGTCGTGGCGAATGCGCTGGGCAGCGGGCTGATTGAATCACCCGCGTTGATGCCCTTCCTGCCCGGTCTCAGCAGGCGCTTTTTGGGAGAGAAACTGAAGCTCCCTTCGGTGGCCACTTGGTGGTGCGGACAGCCGGACGCGTTCGATTACGTCCGGAACAATCTCGATTCCCTGGTAATCAAGCCGGCATTTCCGTCGCATGGGCTTCCGCAGCAAAGCGAGCCGGTGTTCGGAGGCCAACTCGCCGGGGATGAACGAAGCAAGCTGCTGGACCGGATGCAGGCCCGGCCGTACAATTTCGCCGGCCAGGAGCTGCTGCATCTTTCGACGGTGCCGGTCTGGTCGGAAAACACGCTGACGCCGACGCGAGTGGCGCTCCGCGTTTTCGTGGCCGCCGTGGGCGATTCCTGGGCTGTGATGCCGGGAGGATTGGCGCGCGTCTCTCCTTCGCTCGACTCACGTGTCGTTTCCATGCAGCGCGGGGGTGGCAGCAAAGACACCTGGGTTCTATCCGATACGCCGGTGGACCGGTTCACGCTGCAGCGTCCCCGCGATTCGCCCGTCGCGCTGAATCGCGGCGGCACCAGCGATCTGCCCAGCCGCGCCGCCGACAATCTCTACTGGCTTGGGCGCTATGCGGAGCGCTGCGAGCATCTGGCTCGCGTGCTCCGGTGCATTCTGGTGCGCCTGACGGGCGAATCGGGAGCGGGCTCCAGCGTCGCCACTTCGAAAAACATGGAGTGGAATTCGTTGCTGAAGCTGCACGCGTACCTCGACTCCGCGAATTCGCGAATGGCGGAAGACGATCCGCAGGGGCATCTCGACCTTTCCCGCGACTTCGAGCAGGAGATTCTTTCCCTGATCTTCGAAGAACAGCGCAGCGACAGCCTCTATTCCACTCTGAGCCGCACCTCGCGCGCCGCCGCCTCCGTGCGCGACCGCCTTTCGAGCGATCTCCTCCGCGTAGTGAGCCAGCTCGGCGGGCTCGCGCGCATAGACGAAAGTTCCGCCTGGGGCTACGTCTCTCCCGGCGACGCTCTGGCGGTCCTGAATCGTTGTATCGGGACTTTGTCGTCTCTCCGCGGCATGGAGCTGGAGAACATCACTCGGGGCCCAGGCTGGCACTTTCTCGGCGTAGGCAGACGCATCGAGCGGTCCATTCAGTTGGTCAACCTGTTTCGCGCCGTGATCGTCCCGCTGACCCCGGAGACCTGGCCCATGCTCGAAATGCTCCTCGAAGTCTGCGACAGCGCGATGACTTACCGTTCGCGCTACTTTACCGTGATGCAGGCCGCGCCGGTGCTGGATCTTCTCATGAACGACGAAGCCAATCCGCGATCGCTTGCGTTTCAGGTGAAGGATCTTTCGGAGCATTGCGCGGCCCTCGCAAAGACGCTGGAAGGCGCGGAGTGGCCCTCTGCCAAACAACGAAGAGTGGAAGAAGCGGCCGCCAACCTCTTCGATGCGGATGTCCAGGCGCTCTGCCAGCCAAATGCCGATGGCACGAGGATGTATCTCGATCACTTGCTCGCCACCATGGACGCGGTGTTGCCCGCGTTTTCCGACGCTCTCACCAATACCTGGTTCAGCCACGCGGAAATGGAAAGGCCAACGTGATCTATAAGGTTCGCCATGTAACCACGTACGAATACGAAGACCCGGTTTCGGTGTCCCATCACATCCTGCGCCTGACGCCGCACAACTCTTTGCGTCAGACTTGCCGGCACAGCGCGATCGGCATCGTCCCCGCGCCGGCGAGTTCCACAAAGCACGTAGACTACTTCGGCAACGCGACCACTAACTTCACCCTGCTGGAACCGCATGAGCGGCTTGTAGTCGAGGCAACCAGCGAACTGGAAGTAAATGCCCTCGCGCTGCCCGACTTCGCGGATTCTCCAGCCTGGGAGAGCGTGCGCGATTCTCTGGGCAACGATTACGCGGATGAAGGCTTGAATGCCTGCCAGTTCGTGTTCGATTCGGATCGCGTGAAAGGGAGGCCGGAGCTGGCCGACTACGCACGCGAATCCTTTTCGCCGGGGCGTCCGTTACTGGAGGCCGTGCTGGACCTTACGCACCGCATCAATCGCGATTTCCGGTTCGACACCGAAGCCACCGAAGTCAGTACTCCGGTTGAAACATTCTTCGAAAAACGCCGTGGCGTCTGTCAGGATTTTTCCCATTTGCAGATCGCCTGCATGAGGTCCCTGGGCCTGCCTGCCCGTTATGTGAGCGGCTATCTGCGTACCCTTCCCCCTCCGGGCGGCACGCGTCTGGTGGGAGCGGATGCGTCGCACGCCTGGTGTGCGGCCTGGAGTCCGGGGGCAGGCTGGGTTGATTTCGATCCCACCAATAATTGCGTGCCTTCCGACGGCCACATCACAGTCGCATGGGGGCGCGATTACAGCGACGTCAGCCCGATTCACGGCGTCCTGCTCGGCGGTTCGCGCCACACTCTCGACACCGGCGTCGATGTGATGCCGCTCCCTTAGCGCCCGTTTCTGCGATACAGCTGCCAGTATGCGGACTCGGCAACCAGGTGAAGGGACTCCACCGCGCAGCACCATTATTTCCCCCGCCGCGGCGGGCGCCGCGCCCAACCACCAAGCTTTAGTGGTATTCGCGCTTCCGTGAACTAAGGCGCAACGCAGCGAAAGTTGGCCGCTTCGTCTATGCTGCCCTGGCCTGAGTATCGCGCCACTTGCGGGTAGGGGCACAGTGGCCGCGTGCGTACTACCTGATTGTTCACCACGCGGTTGGCGACGATGGAGTTCGGGGCGGTTTGCTTTTCCACCCAGTCGATCACGGCTGTGACCGCGTCATTGCGGTCCGGACCGATGCCGCCACCGCAGTGGGCCATACCGGGCACCATGAATAACCGGAAGAAGCCGGCGGTGTCCGGACCGTTCTTCCCCACGGCCTGCTCGTAATAGTTCACTCCCATCAGCGGCTGGAGAATGGAATCCGCCCATCCGTAAGTCATGATCAGTTTGCCGCCGCGCTTATGGAATTTCGAAAGGTCCGGATTCTTCGCATCGGCCTGTTTGCTCCAGTCGTCCAGCAAGTGAACGTCGCGATCGAAGTCGAACGTCTTATAGTCGTAGTCCGGCATGGGCGGTTTGAACACCAGGAACCGCATGGTTCCTTCCGCCAGGTTGAAGTCCGCGGGTTTGGCTCCCGGCTGCGCAGCAACGATCAGGTTTAACCATCCGCTGCCCTCCCCGCCTCCGAAGAGGCCCGGCATTACCGCTTCGCTCCCTGGCATGTAACCCGGGAAAACGGCCTTGCCGTTACTCATCGGGCCGCTGTAGACCTTTGAAATCGTCCCCGCCTGCGCGGCCGTAAGGCAGTCCGGCCCATCGGTGCCCGCGCTGCAGGACGGAACGTCGCGCGCCGGGTCGAAGCTGCACTTTCGCGGGTCGTCGATCAGCCCGTCTTTCAGGCCGTCGATCGCATCGCATTTCTCCATCGTCTTTCGACCGACCATGGCGAGCTTGGCGGGCGTGACCGGCGCCTCGCTCAAGGCCTTCTGATTCCACATGGCTCCGATCGTAAAGCCCGTCTGATCGACCCAGGGAGCGTTTGCCACGATGCCATCGAAGTCATCCGGGAAGCGCTGCGCCTCGAGCAGACCCTGCCTTCCACCGTTGGAGCACGAGTTCCAGTAGGCATGAGACACCGGCTTGCCGTAATAGTCTCTGGTGATTTCTTTTGTGGTCACGGCGGTAAGGTGAACCGCGCGCCAGGCGTAGTCGATCGCCTTCTGCGGGTTGCTCAGCACGAAGCTGCCGCCCGGTTCCTTGCGCGCGTCGTGACCAGTGTTGGTTTGGGCGAACGCGAAGCCAAGCTGCAGGGCTGAGTTTCGCTGCGCGATACGCCCGGGGTCATCCATCGCCTCGCCCGCGTGGCCGCCGTTGCCAATCATGTAGAAGCGGCCATTCCATTTGGCAGGCAGACTCACCTCGAAGGCGATCTCAGGCGAGAGCAGGCCCGTTACCCGGCAGTGCGCCGGAGCGCCTCCGCCGGCGGGTATTGCTGTCGCGGTGATCGTCGCGATCTCCTTCGACTTCAACTTGCCGATCGCCTCGCATGCTTTGTGGGGTTCGATGTCCGCTTTGGAATAGTCGACGAGAGCCGTTTTCAAGTCGGCGAAAGCCTGACCGTACACCGGCGGCGTTGCCAGAGTTGCCATCGACAGCATCCCTGTTACACAGACGGCAATGCGCGTGACTCTCTTGCCGGCCCTTGTAAACGAACGTGGCATCTAATCCTCCTCATCCCGGATTCTGCTGATGTAGTGTAACCGCCCGCCGGGCTTTGGTCAATCCCAGTGCGGCTCCGCTCGTGACTAGAGCGTTGTGGCCAACCATTTATACGCATATAATTCCCCAATGCGTTGTCCCTTTTGCCGTTCCCGGTATCTCGTAATCCGGCAACGCAGCGGATGGGAATGGTTCATGCTGCATTTCACCGATAAGCGGAAATATCGCTGTATGGGCTGCGGACACTCATTCCGTGCATCCGACAGAAGAAGTGTCAAGCGTCCACCCACCCAGCCCAAGGCAAAAAGTAAGGCCGCTTCAGGACAGGCTTAGTCCACTCGTGGCGCGCGCACTCTTGCGAGCCGCGCCGACACTCGTGTCGGCGCTTGTCCCCGTAGACGAAACACGCCGGCGGACTTATGAGACCGACTACGTTGTTACCCGCTCCGTTGCACGGCCGGGCCTCTTTCAGCGCTAATCGCTTCCGAACCGCGACTGTTAAGGAGTGGCGCGAAATCGATGACGAAATCACCGAAACAGCCCAACATCTATCCGCGTCCGTTCTCACCGCACTTGATCCGGGAATGCAAACACAGGGTTAATATCGACCGGAATTCCCGAAGTCGCGGCGAGAGCGGTTTTCAATTCCACCGGCATGCGGTCGTACTTTGTGAACCAGGCTTCGGCCCTTGCCCGGTCGCCAGTCGCCTCCATTTCCAGCAGCTCTTTGGCAAGCGCGGCGAGTACGACGGGAATCCGCGCGAGATCGATCGTGTAACGTCCGGCGTTATACGCCAGCGCATGTTGTTCGGTCAGATAACTGAATTCCATCATCTCGGCCCTGCCGTGCGCTTCCCCGGTGCCGAAGCGCAATGTCCGGAAAATGCCCGCGACGTATGACGCGTAGTATTCCTCCAGCCGCTCTTTGGGCATCGCGCCATGATCCACCAGCCATTTCAGCCCGAACATCCCCACCACGTCGGCCTTTGATTCTTCAAGCCCGGAATACGCGGGTCCAATGGCTTCGCGGATATCCACCTGCTTGCCGTTGCGGCGCGCGAAATCGGGACCGAGCTCATGCGAAATCTCATGCATCAGCGTGGCCGACAAATACCCTTCCGCGGACGCTTTCGCCGCCTGCGCGGGCTGCATGAGCTGGCGCGCGATCGGCAGAACGATGTATGACACCCGGGCGTCCATGAAATTCTTGAAGAAAATCTTCTTCGTTCCCTTCTCCTGATGGATACGCGGATCGTTGGGGAGATTGTCGGCCACCGCCTGGTAGCCATGCCGCAGGTCTCCGGCGCGATACGGGGCGTCCATCACTTCCATGGGCGTCAGATGACCGCGCTTCGAAGGACGGGCGGCGGCGTCCACCGGAAGCGCATCCTCGATATCCGGCACGTACTTCTGATACACCGCAAGCCGCTGGCTTTCCTCCTCATTGCGGATCAGAACCGACGCTCCAAAGGACGTCTTCACGCCGAGTAAGTCGTCGAGGTACGTTTCATACGGCGCAAAGATGACGTCGAATTTTGGATTCTTGAGCTCAAGCCAGGCGAGATCGCTCTTGTAATAATCGCTCGTGAGCAGCGCATCGGCGCGCAGCCGCAGAAAATTTGCGAACTGGGCGTCGGGGCTGAGGGCCGCGGCGTCGCGAAGCGCTTGCGCCATCGGCACCAGGAGCGCCTTGTACTCTTCGCGGTAAGGCACACCGATAAACCGTGCGCCGGGCCCCTTTTTCACGACTGTATAAGGATCGTAGATCGCCGCTTTGTCTTCAGGGTGCTCCTTCACGTACTGCTCGACACGGACGCGCGTGAAGTCATGCGGGTACAACTCATGACCGGGCGGCATGGGAGGCGCGCCCGCAAACGGCCGGTTCTCGTCGATCAGATCCCAACGGCCGCCCATGATGGTCAACAGCGTCTTGAGGGAAGGGCTGCTGGTGGTCTTGTACAGCGCCAGTCCGTCGAGATCGCTCTGGCGCCAAAAAACATCGTCGAGCAGCCGGCAGGCTTCGACAAGTTTCTCCACCATCTGCTTTTCGTTTGGCGTCAATCCTGCCGACCGGAACGGCATCTCGACGTTCTTCCACTTTGCGAGTCGCGCCGCAACGTCCCGATCCTGAGCGCTCGAGCCCTGAGCACACAGGTTGGCAGAGAGCAGGATCGTCGCGCCGCAGAAGAGGGAAAGCCGCCGAAGGATTGCCATTACTCAGTTATAGCGCCGGCAGATCATACTTAAGACATGGGCGGCAAATGATCCACGCATCTCTCGCTTACATCGGGCCAGGCGCCGGATTCGCTTTTCTTGGTTCGTTCCTGACGTTGCTGCTCTCGTTGGCCGCAAGCTTCGTGTCGATGCTGCTTTGGCCGTTCCGGATGCTGTGGGGCATGCTGCACCGAAGCCGCGGTATGCGGACCGCCCGCGTGAAGAAGCTGATCTTTCTCGGTCTGGATGGCCTCGATCCGGAATTCACCGAGAAGCTGATGGAGGAGGGCAAGCTGCCGAACTTGGCGCGTCTCAAGGAACAGGGCTCTTACCGGCGTCTGCGAACGACTTTCCCGGCTCTCTCACAGGTAGCGTGGTCGACCTTCGCAACCGGCATCAATCCGGCGAAGCACGAGCCCTTCTGGAAAATACTCGGGCGCAATGCCGTTGGGAGCACCATCCTTCGTGTGCCCGTGACCTTTCCGACGGACGATTTCGACGGGCGGCTGCTGTCGGCGCCGCCGGATCTTCCGGGCGCCCAGGGCGCCTTTTCGTTTTTCACGAAGCGTGCCGGCCACGTCTCCTTCGAAGGTGGCAAACGGTATCCCTTAATCGAAGCCGATGGCGTTCTGGCCGGTGAGCTTGCCGGTCCCGAAGATTCGATCCTGTTTTGGATCCGGGATCCGGAGGGCGATCCCGTTCTCGACATACAGAGCGGGCTTTACCCACTCAAGCCGCGCCAATACACTCCCTGGATAAGACTGAAATTTGGCTTTGTACACGGCATCGTCCGCTTTCTGGCCACGCAAACCGGGCAGGAATTTTCCCTTTATGCGACCGCCGTGCAGGTCGATCCCGAAAACCCCGCCCTGCCCATCAGCCAGCCTCGCTACTATGCGACTTACCTCGCGAAACTGCTCGGTTCTTTCTCCACGCTGGCAATGGCCGAAGACACAAGCGCGCTCAACGAGGGAGCGATTGACGAAGACGATTTCCTCGCTCAGGCCAAACTCATTCAGGCTGAGCGCGAAGCCATGTTCTTCAGCGCGCTCGATCATCAGCGGGAGGGTGTGGTGGCCTGTGTCTTCGACACATCGGATCGTGTCCAGCATATGTTCTACCGGTATCTCGATCCCGCGCAGGCCGTTACGAAGCACTCCGGTGCGATCGAGCGGATGTATTGCGACATGGATCGTATTGTGGGCAAGACCTTGGAGCACGCGGACCCGCACACCGCGGTCTTCGTGCTCTCCGATCACGGCTTCTGTTCTTTCCGGCGCGGCGTCAATCTCAACTCCTGGCTGCTCCGGAACGGATACCTCGCAGTGCAGGGCGGCGAGATCGACTGGTCCCGTACGCGCGCTTATACAGCAGGGCTGAGCGGCCTGAGTCTTAACGTGCGCGGCCGCGAAGCGCAAGGCGTGGTCGACCCCAAAGACGCTTCATCGCTCACGGCCGAACTGATCTCGCGGCTCACCGGACTGCGCGATGAAGATTCCGGCGAGATCGCCATCCGGAATGTCTATGCTTACGCGGACGCCGCGCCCGACCTCATCGTGGGCTACGCGCGTGGGTATCGCACATCGTGGGATGCGGCGCTGGGAAAAGTTTCGCCGCGCGTCTTCGAGGACAATCTCAAAGCCTGGAGCGGCGACCATTGCGTCGATCCATCGCTCGTCCCCGGAGTGCTCTTCTCCAACCGGAAGCTGGATGCGGAGGATCCCGGGATCGAAGACATGGCGCCTACTGCTTTACAGCTCTTCGGCATTCAGCCTCCGGAATGGATGGAAGGGAAGTCGGTCATTCACTTTGCCTGAGCTCGCACTGGCTTGGTGGCGCAGGCGGTTTCGCCTGTGGTTTTTCCCCATCCTCCTGACAGCCCTGCTATTTACAGCGTGCAACATTCACCATTCCCAAGCCAACGGTAAACAGGTGATCGTGATCGGTGTGGACGGCATGGACCCCGGGTTCGTGGAACGCCACTGGGCCGATCTGCCCAACTTGGCCAGCATGCGCGCGCGCGGCAGTTTCAGCCGCCTCGCGACCACAACCCCGCCGCAGAGCCCCACCGCGTGGTCCACCTTCATTACCGGCCTCGATCCGGCGGAACACGGCATCTTCGATTTCGTGCATCGCGATCCGGCGACCATGCAGCCATTCCTCTCAATGTCGGAAACGAGGGAAGCCCGCTTCCGGATTCCGTTCGGTCCCTGGCAATTGCCCATCTCACGCTCGAAGGTCGTGTCACTACGCAAAGGGAAAGCCTTCTGGCAGACGCTGGAAGAGCATGGCATTCCCGCCACGATTGTCCATATGCCGGTGAACTACCCCCCTGTCGAGTCCGGCGAGGGTTTGGCTGGAATGGGCACGCCGGACTTGCAGGGCACGCAAGGCACCTTCAGCTATTACACAGACGACCCCGGCGATAAACCTCGAACCGTCAGCGGCGGCGTAATCTCGCGCGCCGAGGTGGTCGACGGGCGCGCCGTTCTGCGCCTCGAAGGACCCCCCAATTCACTGCGCCGGGACCGCCGCGCTTCGTCGGCGGAGATGATCGTCGATGTCGATCCGGGGCAGCCGCTCGCTCGCGTGACTCTCGGCGAATCGATCGCAATCGTGCGCGAAGGAGAATGGTCGGACTGGCTGCCAGCCGATTTCCCGCTGCTGCCCCATCTGGTTTCCGTGCGCGGTATGGTGCGCGTGTTCGCGAAACACCTTCATCCGCGCTTCGAGGTGTACGTGTCGCCGGTCAACGTCGATCCCGCGTCGGCTGATCTTCCGATCTCGACGCCGCCTTCATTTAGCAGTAAAATCTCTGGTCAGACAGGCCGCTTCTATACGCTGGGGATTTCCGAAGATACATCGGCCATGCGCCAGGGCGTTTTCGATCTTCGGGAATTTCTCTCGCAAAGCCACCTCGTTCTGGATGACGAGCGGAAACTTCTCGACTACTCGCTGGAGCAATTCCGCGAAGGCCTGCTCTTTTTCTACTTCTCTTCCGTCGATCAGAATTCGCATATGCTCTGGGGGCAGCACGAAGCGGAATTGCTCAATGTTTATCGCGCTGTCGATACTGCAATCGGCGAGGCGCTTCGAAGGAAACCGTCTGCCGAAGTGATGGTCATGTCGGATCACGGCTTCGCTGCTTTCGATCGAGCGGTGGACCTGAATCAGTGGCTTTATCATGAGGGCTTGCTGGCGCTAAAGGGACTGGACGAAATCGATTGGACGCGGACCAGAGCCTATGCGCTCGGCTTGAACGGGCTCTATCTCAATCTCGCGGATCGCGAACATCAGGGCATCGTTCAGAACGGGCAGGAGAGTCATGCGCTGATCGAACGAATTCGTAACGGACTTCTCGCCCTGCGCGACTCCGCGAACGGACGTGCCCCGATTGAGACTGTCATCGTCACCGATGTTACCGGGTCGAACGCACGCATCGCGCCCGATCTGATCGTGGGGTACAGTCCTGGCTACAGAGCGTCCTGGCAAAGCGGCGTGGGCGGACTCTCCAACGCAACATTCGAAGACAATACGGACGCCTGGATTGCCGACCATTGCATCAACGCCGCCGACGTTCCCGGAGTCCTTTTCACGACCAGGAAAGTTCAACCCGCGAGCCCAAGTCTCAAGGATCTTCCCGTATCCCTGCTCGCGCTTTTCGGAATCGCACCGGAGCCGGGCATGACCGGACATTCAATATATTGATCTGGACACTGATTCCCGTAAGTATCGTGTACGGCCTCGCCGCGGTCCTTCTGTTTCGCCGTTGCTCCGATGAAGTGTCCATCCACCGCACGGTAAACAGAATGATGGCGCATGTGCTGGAGTTTCGCCTGTTCCTCGACTCTCCCGCGCTTGTGCTGCGCGCGCAGCGGGATCTCCTGCGTGAAAATTTTCACCTGCTCCGCTTGATACTCCTGCCGTGTGTGATCCTCGCAATCCTGTTCATAGTTCTGTTTTCGCAGCTTGACATCATGTATGGCCACGCACCTCTCAAGGCCGGCGAGCGCTCTGTCGTGACCGCGCAACTCAGCGGCGACGCGGTATTGGAAGCTCCCGCGGGAATAGAAGTCGAAACGCCGGGTGTCCGCTCCCTTCACGACAAGCAGATCAGTTGGCGCGTCCGGCCACTCGGACGGGTTTCCGGCGAACTCAAGGTTCGCTATCCTAACCACGTTTTGACGAAACAGATCGTTTCAGGAAGCGGTCTCATATATGGCTTGAGACTTCCGTTCACCACCCCGGAAATCGAGATCCATTATCCGAAAACAAAGGTCCTGAGCACAAACTGGATGGTCTGGTTCTTCCTCATCTCCTCCGCCTCCGCTATAGGCTATAGACGATGACCCGAGAGCACACTCAAGAAGTATGTTGAGCAAATCTCTGGATTTCGTGGCGCTGGCGGTCTTTGCCGCCGGTGAGGGGTTTCGCCGCGCCGCGAAAACACCGGCGGCAAAGACCGCCAGCGCCACAACTGCAAGGCTGGTCGGGGTCCTCCTGTGCTGCGCCGCCGCAACAGCTCAAACCCCAGTCATCGTAATCTCCATCGACACTCTGCGCGCCGATCATCTCAGCACATACGGATACCGCGCAATCTCAACGCCGAACATCGACGCCTTCACACAACACGGCACTCTCTTCACCGACGTGAATTCGCAAATCCCGCTCACGCTGCCATCCCACACTTCTCTCTTCACCTCGACTTATCCATTCCATAACGGAATCGAAGAAAACGGAGAAGTCGTACCCGCCGGTGCCGTGACTCTCGCATTGATCCTGCAATCTCACGGATACAAGACCGCCGCGTTCATCGGAAGCAGCCTGCTTGGCCGCAGTGCAGGCCTCGATCGCGGATTCGATGAATATGACAGCCCATTCGGTTCTCCCGCAGCCGGAGCCGAAAGCCCCTATTCATCCCGCGTGCGGCGAGACGGCGCGCTGGTGCTGCGCGCCGCGACTCAATGGCTCACGGCGCACAAAGGTCAGCCTGCATTCGCCTTCATCCATCTCTTCGACCTGCACGCTCCTTACAAATTGCATCAAACCCCGGGTTCGGCCTTGCCGGAAACCGCCGGATACGATACGGAGATCGGCTACGTCGACCAGATTCTCGGCCGTTTCAAACAGACTTTGGAGCAAAGCGGATGGTGGCAGCGTTCGCTGGTTGTGGTGCTGGCGGATCACGGAGAGAGCCTCGGCGACCATGGCGAATCGAGTCACGGCTACTTCGCTTACGAGAGCACCCTTCATGTGCCGTTGATCATCCATTGGCCCGAGAGCACCGAGGTCTATCCGGCACGATCGACCAATGCCGCCGGGCTGATCGACGTTGCGCCAACCATAATCGATGCGCTGCATCTTCCCGCCCCGCCTTCCTTTGAAGGCACAAGCCTGATGAAGTTCGACGAGACGCCTGCGCACGCCATCTACAGCGAAAGCGTTTATGCCCGCGACCAATTCCGCTGGGCTGCAATTCGCACACTGCGCATCGGGCCCTGGAAACTGGTGGATACCCCGCGCGCGGAGCTGTACGACCTGGAGAAAGACCCGCGTGAGCTGACGAACGTCCTCCGCGCAAATTCAGCCGAAGCTGCTACGCTGCGCGCGGAACTCTCGAAACTGCTCGCCCGCTATAAGCCGAGCGAGAAGACGCCGGCCCGCGATACATCAACGAGTGCGGCCCTGAAGTCTTTGGGTTATCTTGCGGGCAGCCAACGTAAGGGGTCCGAAGGTCCGGATCCCAAGGACCGCCTCCCTGAATATCAGCTTTTCGAAAAGGCGCTCGACGCCTTCTATGCCCATCGCCTCGACGCCGCGATCGGCGGGCTTCGTCGCGTGCTGACGCTGGATCCCGGCAACCTGCCCGCGCGGGGCACTCTCGGCCAGGTGTATTTGAGCGCGGGCAAACTTGAGGCCGCCATCCGCGAATGGAAGGCCGCCCTCGCTATCGATCCGGCCTTCGCACCGGCAGCCGAAGCTCTGGCCGAATACCAAAAGGACACGCGCCGATAGCCATCGGTACACGCGGCTTCAGCCGCGTCTCGTAAGCCCGAAAGAAACGCGGCTCAAGCCGCATATACCGTCTTACGCTCGCGCGGCCCTTTGTAACTCAGCCGCATGTCGCAAAGCTTCCGGCGTTAGCTTCTGTCCGCTCAGCATCCGGCCAATCTCTTCGACGCTCGAAGCACCATCCAGCTCTTCGATCTCCGCAACGGTCCGTCCTTCGCGCTCGAATTTCCCCACGCGATAATGATGGTCCGCGAAGCAGGCGATCTGCGCCAGATGCGTCACGCACAATACCTGATTCTCCGCCGCCAGCGCCTTTAAGCGGCGCGCCACACCCTCCGCCGCTCGACCGCCGATGCCGCTGTCGATCTCATCGAATACCAGCGTACGCACCACCGAAGCTTTTGAGTTTCGCGAACCGGCATTTCTCGGTTCGACCAGGCAAGTCTTCAAAGCCAGAGCAATGCGGGAAAGCTCACCGCCCGAAGCCACGCGTTCCAGCAGTCTCGGCTCTTCGCCCGCGTTCGGCGACACCAGAAACTGCACGCGATCCGCCCCGGTCTCGGACCACGCTGCGGGCTCGATTTGAATGAGGAAAACGGTCCGCTCCATCGCCAGAGGCTTCAATTCATCCTCTACCCGCTTGGCGAGTTGCAAGGCCGCGGCCTTCCGTTTCGCAGTCAGTTCGGCCGCCGCCTTCTCATATTCAGCGGCAAGTTTCTTCTGTTCCTGCCGAAGACTTTCGAGCCGTTCTCCGGCCGTCTCCACTTCGGCAATCTTGCGCGCGGCGTCCTCCAGAAATAGCAGAATCTCGTCGACCGACCCGCCATACTTGCGCTTCAACTTGTCAATCGCCGCCAACCGTGTCTCAATCTCCTCCAGCCGCGCGGGATTCGCCTCCACGCGCCCAAGATAATCGCGCAATGAATACGAGACATCCTGGATCGCGATCAACGCTGGCTCCAGCGATTGCTTCATCGCGCCCATCTGGTCGTCGATCTTCGCCAGATCGTCCAGTTTCCTCGCCACACTTTTCACGACGGACAAAGCGGATTCGGGAGATTCGTACAAAGCGTCGAAAGCGGCCCCCGCTGTTTCGAGCAGTCGACCCGCATTCTGTTGAACGCGCCGCTCCGCTTCGAGCTCCACATCTTCACCCGATCGCAACCCCGCGCCTTCGATTTCACTCCGCTGAAACTGCCACAGATCGAGCATGCGCAATTTTTCCTGATCCGCATTCTCAAGTTCCGCGATTTCACCAGTTACGCGTTTCCATGCAGCGTGGAGTTCCCGCACCTTCCCGCGCTGCACACCGGTTTGCGCACCCGTTTGCGAAAAGGCATCGAGCATGGCGAGTTGCGCCGAAACCTCGAAGAGAAGCTGCTGATCGTGCTGGCCGTGAATATCGCCGAGATGCGGCGCCAGGTCCTTCAGCAGCGCGACGGATGCGGGGCGGTTATTGACGTAAACCCGGCTTTTGCCGGTCGATTGGATCTCGCGATCCAGCAGCAGCTCAGTGTCGCTTGTTTCGAATCCCGCCTGCTCCAGCACTTTGCACGCTTGCGCGCCGATTTCAAACACGCCTGACACGCGCGCGCGCTCCTTTCCGGAACGGATCATATCCGTGGATGCGCGCCCGCCGAGCAAAAGCCCCAGAGCATCGACGATGATTGACTTACCGCTCCCCGTCTCGCCCGTCAGCAGATTGAGGCCGGTGTGAAACCGCACGCGAAGGCGGTCGACCACGGCGTAATCTTCAACCGCCAACTCATGCAGCACTCGATCTGATTATAGAAGCGCACAGGCCGCAGGTCCGTTGTGCGCGATTCCAGTTTATAGAAGCGCACAGGCCGCAGGTCCGTAGTGCGCGATTCGAGTTTACAAAAGCGCACAGGCCGCAGGTCCGTTGTGCGCGATTCCGGTTGTAGGAGTCGTCATAAGAAGAGTTACAGAACTTGCGTATGAAGTGAGACTATTTCGTCCTCAACCACGTCTATAAGCTGGCGGAAGTAAAAGTCTTAGGGCATCCGCATGTTAAATTTGGGATTGGGGGAAAACGTTGCCGAGCCCGCTCACGGCTCTTTTTTTACTGCAAACTGATATTTGGTACCTCGTCAGCCATGGAACGGCCCTCACATACGCCGTGCTGGGCGTTCTCTTCGTTTTCTCAGTCTGGTCCTGGACCATCATTTTTACGAAGTTCTCGTCGTTCGGCTCTGCCCGAAAGAGCGACCGGCGCTTCCTGCGAGCATTCCGCAAAGCCACGGGACTTGAGGCCGTGATGGTGGCGAGCGAACAGTTTCGCCCGTCACCGCTGGTCGCCGTTTTCGACTATGGGTATCAGGAACTGAGCCGCCAGGTAAAGTCGCGCGGGAGTGTCGGCAATCGCGACGCCATCTCACGCAGCTTGCAGCTGGGCGCCAACGAGCAAATGTCGAGGCTCGAACATAATCTCAACTGGCTTGCAACCACCGCTTCTGTCTGCCCGTTTATTGGCTTGTTGGGCACAGTCATCGGCATCATTCGTGCTTTTCAGCACCTTGGTTCGGCGGGCAGCACCAGCTTGAGTGCGGTGGGTCCGGGAATTGCGGACGCCCTGATCGCTACGGCCGTCGGGTTGTTCGCGGCCATTCCAGCGGCGATTTTTTACAACCACTTCGGCTACGTGCTCAAAGAAATGGGCGCGAGCATGGACGATTTCTCGCTCGAATTCCTGAACCTGGTCGAGCGGAGTTTCGGAGACTAAAGCCGTGGCGTTCAATGTTGGAGGAATGAATGGCGGTCGACGGTCGCGCGGCGTTACTCCGCTGGCCGAAATCAACGTTACGCCTTTCGTTGACGTCGCGCTCGTTCTGCTGATCATTTTCATGATAACCGCGCACGTAATGGAATACGGGATCGACATCGACGTTCCGAAGACAAAGACCGTATCGACCAGCACAAAAGAGTTGCCCGTCGTGCAGATGACAAAAACGGGAGAGGTGTACCTGGGCAAAAACCCCGTTAATATCTACAACCTGGTCAATGAGGTGCGCAGCAGATATCCCGGCCAGGATTCCGTTTATCTCCGGGCCGATGGCGCGACGCGATTTGACCTCATCGCAACTGTCATGAGCGTGCTTGGCGACGCCAAGCTGCACGTCGCCATAATGACCCAGCCGGATGACACTGCGGGCAAGAGACGCTGACTTATGGAACCCGGCTATTATCCAACTGGTCGCGATCCCGTAGGTAAAGCTTTTGCCGGCTCTTTGATCACTCACGGGGTTGTGATTGTGTTGCTGGCGGCGTCCGGAATATTCAATCTTACGAAGAACAACTTCGGCGCACCCCACGCAAGCAGCGGATCGGTCGGCGTGACCATGGTCAAAACGATTCCTATTCCGCGGCGTGAAGGCCCGGTAAATCCACTGGCCAACGACACCACGTCGATCGTTCCCCAGGCACCAGCGCCGGTGAAATTGCAGAAGCAGGTCAAAGCTCAGCCGGAGAAAGCCATCCCCATCCCGGACAAAGTCGAGAAGCCGAAGAAGCTTTCGCCGCAGCAACAAATGCGCGACCTTTTCCGTCCTCCGGAGCCTTATAAGAACAATCAGGTCTTTTCGAAAACACCGCAGGCAGCCAATACTCCGATGTACGGCATACAGGGCTCGGGCGGCATTGATATCGGGCCCGCTTCCGTTTTGGGAACGCGTTTTGGGGCCTACGAAACCCTGATGAGGGATCGTATTTCACAGCGCTGGAATACAGCCAACGTTCATTCGTTGCCGTCGCAGCGGTGCGCGGTCAGTTTTACGATTGCGCGCAACGGTACGGTAACCAACGTGCAGGTGACTTCACCCAGCGGCGATTATCTGCTGGATACTTCGGCGAAGCGGGCGGTTCTTGATGCTAATCCTCTGCCTCCTCTGCCGGCTGAATTTGAACGCAACGATGCAACCGTGGAACTCTGGTTCCAGCTAAGACAATGATGGCAAAAACGAAATCGCGATTGTGCCTTTCAGCCTTGGTGCTGGCTCTTGCCGCAACGGTATTTGCGCAGGACATCGTGACATGGATCAACGGCAAGGGCGGCATGCCTGCTCTGGCGGTCATCGATTTTCGCGGCTCCGGCTCCCAGCCGTTTATGGCCGCATTCAACTCCACTCTGTTTAACGATCTGCAGGGCTCCGCGCTCTTCGATATGAAACCCAAGAGCATGTTCCCGCTGAACAATCCTCAGCGGCCCGAGGACCTTCGGCCCGAAGATGGTGGCCAGGGATTTGCCCTTTCCGATTGGGCCGGTGCGCCGGTCAGCGCTTCGCACCTGGTCTTCGGCTACACGGCGGCAACGAACGGCGCTCTCGTGCTCTACGGCAACGTTTTCGATACCCGTCAGAGTCCGCAGTCGGCGCAGCTTTTCTCCCAGCGCTACGCCGGGTCACTCGACGAAGCCGGAGCCATCCATGTGGCGCACGAGTTCGCGAATGACATCATCATGAAATTTGGCGGCGCCGCATCTTTGCTGGGCAGCCGGATTTATTACGTTTCCAGACGCGCCAACAACACGAGCGAGATCATGGTGATGGACTGGGATGGCGGCAACCAGAAGGCATTGACCAAACTGAACTCGCTCTCGATCATGCCCGCGGTATCGTCGGACGGATCGCGTCTCGCGTTTACCAGCTATGCGAAAGGGACGCCACGCATCATGATGGTGGATACGATGACGGGCCGTGCGTTGCCGTTTTATAATCAGGAAGCCTCGTTGAACGCAAACGCCAGTTTCACTCCGGATGGGAAGCAGATTTTCTACGCTTCCACGGCTGCTGGTCTTGCTCAGATCTACGCCGCTTCCGTCGATGGCCAGGGATTCCGCCGCATATCACACCGCGATGCGGTCGAGTCGGAACCAAAGGTCAATCCGAAAAACCCAGCCTTGTTGCTCTTCGCGGGCGGGCCGGGTCATGAGCAGATTTACCAGATGCACGCCGACGGCGTCGGGGTGGTGGAACGCGTCACCAACGGCGAGGGCGAAGCATCGAATCCGGCGTGGAATCAGGATGGGCAGCATTTCGCGTTCTCGTGGACGCGCGGATATGCGAAGGGCGACTTTAACATCTTCGTTATGGATATCGGCTCGCGCGAGTTCACTCAACTGACGCACAGTGAGGGGCGCAATGAGAATCCCGGTTGGGCGCCCGACAACCGGCATCTCGTTTTCGCTTCCACTCGCTCAGGCAAGTCGCAAATTTATACAATGCTGGCTAACGGTCAAGACGTAAAACAACTGACGACGCAAGGCGATAATAGATCCCCCGTTTGGGGCGTTAAGTAATTATGACCAACTTCCGACTTCTCCCGTTGAACAAAGCTGCCCTCACTCTCGCAATGGTTATGGTTCTGATCGCGTCGGCCTGCAGCAAGAAGACGCCGATTCCGCCGCCACCACCACCGCCTCCGGCGCCCGCATCCTCCACGAACGGACCAACGACCTCCGGAAGACCCGTCGTCGCGGAATTTTCCGTGGAACCGACGAGTATTGAACGCGGCCAATCCGCCGTGCTCCGGTGGAATGTAACCGGGTCCACGAATGTCGCCATCAACAATGGCATCGGCACGGTGCCGGCAACCGGCAATCAAAGGGTCAATCCGTCCGACACGACGACTTATACGCTGACCGCGAGCAGCGCGGCTGGTGACACCACTGCCACCGCCACGCTCAGAGTCACGGGGCCGCCGCCCCCACCGCCGCCCGTAAACAACAATCCCGGAGCCAGGGGCACGCTGGAATCGCGGGTACAATCCGATCTGCGGGACGCGCTCTACGATTACGACTCGAACAACATTCGCGACGATGCTCGCGCCGCGCTCACGGCCGATGCCGACGCTCTCAAGCGGATACTCGCCGATTTTCCCAACGCCAGCATCAACGTGGAAGGGCACTGCGACGAGCGCGGGTCCGCCGAATACAACCTCGGTCTGGGCGATCGCCGGGCGACCTCTGCGCGCGACTTTCTCACCCAATTGGGAGTTCCGGCGAACCGGCTCAAGACCATCAGCTATGGGAAGGAACGCCCTGTTTGCACGGAGTCCGACGAAAGCTGCTGGCAGAGGAATCGGCGCGCCCATTTCTCGGTCGGCCAATAGAGCGGGGTAAATAGAGTAACGCCGGCTCGAGTAAATCGGCAGTAAAGTAGAACTATGATGCGTTACACCAGTGTTCTTGCTCTTTCCATTCTGCTGATTCCCGGCGCGGGCTTCGCGGCCAGCAAGGAACAGCAGGAAATGCAGCGCGACATTGCGCAGCTCCAGGACCAGGTTCGCATGCTGCAGAGCGGCTTCGACCAGAAAATGGCCGCCGTGGAGACGCTCATTCAACAGGCTCTCGACGCGGGCAACAAGGCCAATACGAGTGTGAACGTGCTGAACTCCAGCGTTACGCAGACGCTCGACCGGGAACTGAAGGACGCGCTGCGCCCGGTCGCCGGACTAACGGCCAAGGTGGATAACGCCAACAACGATATCTCGGAAGTGAAGAGTTCGATGGCTGACATCACGAACCAACTCAACCGGATTCAGCAACTGCTCGCCGACATGAATAACGCGATTAAAGTGATTCAGGCTCCGCCCGCCGCGCCGCCGCCATCGAACACCAATCCCGATTCGCCGGCTACCCGGAATGCACCCCCTCCCGCGAGCCTGCTGTGGGGTAACGCCCGCGGCGACTATAACAGCGGCAAGGCCGATCTCGCATTATCGGATTTCGCCGAATTCCTTAAGGATTACCCGGACGATCCCAATGCCCCCGAGGCGCAATTCACTATTGGAGAGATTCACCTGGGTCAACTGAAATACGACTTGGCCGTGGGGGATTTCGACGCCGTCCTGGAGCGGTATCCGGATGGCAAGGTGACGCCCGACGCTTACTTCATGAAAGGCATGGCGCTCAAGCAGAGCGGCCACCGCGATGCGGCGGTAACCGAGTGGCGCGCGTTAAGGAAAAAGTATCCGAAATCCGATGCGGCGGACCGGGCTGCTGAACAGTTGCGCGCAATGGGATTGAGCCCCGGAGCGTCAACAGCCACCAGCCGCAAGAAGTAAGTTGCGCGTCACTTGCCGTCGATCGAGAAAGCAAGCAGCACATTGCCAGGCGCTCCGCCGGCGGCTGTGTAACCCGAATTTGCGAATACCATTCCGTTGGCGATGACAGGGCCCGGCCCGTCCAGCGATCCGCCCCGGCCTTCGACACCGTTCACAGTCTGGTAAGTACGCTCCGTATCGACATCCCATATCACGGCGCCGTTGGTTGCGGAATACGCACGCAAGTGTCCGTCCATCGAGCCGGAGAACGCAACGCCTGGCATGGCGCTGACGGCCGCCGACTGAGCCGGGCTGCAACGCTTCCTCTCACCGCAGGGGATCGGAGGCGTGTACCAGATTCGTTCCCCGTTATCCAATCTCAGCGCGTACATGCCGCCGCCCTGACTCGGATCGGCATCGGTAGTGTTCGTGTAGTTCAACATGATTCGTTTGATGTCGGAAACGGCGACGTAGATGTTCGTCTGGTCAACGGCCGAGCCCCACTGAACCCCGCCCATCGTGCCGCCTTTGCCCACGCGAACCTGCCAGAGGATTGCGCCCTGCTTGTCGGGATCGAGGGCATGGACCATGCCGGATTTCTGACCGGCGAGCAGCGCCCGCTTTCCGTTTCTCAGCGTGACAAGAATCGGCGAAGCGCCAAAGTCGAAATCGGGACCATCCACATCGGGGCAATTGGTTCTGTCGGGCAAACGGCAGGCGGATGTGTACGCATCGTTGGCGGTCATCTGGCGCATCCAGAGAATCTTTCCCGTCTTGAGATCGAGAGCCATGAACGAGTCGCTGGTTTTGGTGCCCGGCTCGCTGTAGTTGTCGCCTGTCGTTACGTAGACGATGTTGAGCTTGGCGTCGATGGCCGGCGTGCTCCAGATAGGCGCGCCCGACGGAGCCCACAACTGCGTGCCGATTTTGTTCTTCTTCGTCGGCTTGGCGAGTTCGTCGATCGTGTAAGTCTTCCAGATTTGCTTGCCGGTAGCAGCATCGAGAGCCACTAAGCTGCCGCGAAATTTACAGCATTCGTAAGTCGGCACGCCACCGGTGGCTTCTTCGCCCGAAGCAACCGGCACATACAGTTTGCCATCGTAGAACACCGGAGAACCGGTGATCCGTGCGACTGGATAATCGTCCACGTGAGTCTTCCACAATTGCTTGCCCGTGGCCGCATCGACGGCCCAGGCGTTGGCTCGGCCGTCGCCGAAGAATGCGGCGACGACTGATCCCACCTTGCCAATGGAAACCGCGCTCCGGACACCGGCGCCCGCATCGACATACCAATGAATGCAGCCCGTCGCTGCGCTCAACGAGTAGACCTTACCGCCTGGACTGCCGACAAAGACGCGTCCGCCCGCATAAGTCGGATGCGCGTTGGCGTTCAACTCGCCGGGAAAGCCGAAAGCCCACTTCAGCTTGAGGCGCGGTACTTGGGCCGCAGTGAGGCCTGCCGTCGCAGCGTCCTGAAAGCGTGTGTTGGACGTGTTGTCGCCCCAGCCGTTCCAGGCCGGTCCGGTCAGGCTGAAATCATTTCCTCCCGGGGGACACATCGCTTGTGGCGAGGGCTCGGTGCTCAACGAAGTTCCGAATGCCTTGCCCGTCAGGAATTCCGCGATCGAGCGGCGTCCCTCTGCCGGCCAGCGCATACCCATCGTGATCATTTCGCCGGTTTCCATCGCAGCAAGAACGCGCTCCGGTGACATGTCGCGGAAGGCCTCGCGCCTCGGAGCGCGGCCCACTCCGGCATCATGGCATTGTGCGCAACTCGCCTGATACATTTGCTCGCCGGTCTGTGTCTGCGCTGAGAGCACGGACACGGAAAAAACGATGCAAACTAAAGCGCTTTTCATATCGCCGGGAGTATATCAGACTAGAGCGGAGAATCCGGCCGCGCAATGGCCCGCCACATATGGGCAACCGGGCTGTTATCGTTCCCCAAACCCTCCTTCGGCTGCTTGAAGTGCCGGCCGATGATGTCGAGAAACGGCTCGATCGATACCACTGCATTGGGATCGAACGAGTACAAATCGTTCAACGTCACCAGGCGGGGCAACATGTACCACTTGTGATTGCGCAACATCTGGCAGGCCGCCTGAACGTGTGGCGCGGGAACATAGTCCTCACCGAACAGGTACCGATACAGCTCGGGGTACTCGTAGCCGGTTTCTTTGTCCGGATAAAAGCGCAGCGTCTGGTGATATCGAATGGCAAACGCGACCTTCTCCGGAACGTAAGGTTCGTAGAGCTGACCTCCCCACCAGCCATGATCGCTGCGCATCAATTCCGCCGCTGTGTCGTGAAGCAGGCAGGCAAGAACGATCTCTTCATCCAAGCCGTTCTTCATTGCGAGCGCGGCGCTTTGCAGGCAATGATTCCGAGTGGTGTTCACGCCGAAACGGAGGTTGAAGAAGTCCGCGAGCGTCGGACTCGCCGGCATCGGGGGCAGCCTTTTCACATTGCCGCTGCTGGATACAAAAAGAAAGCCTGCGCCTTGCCGGAAAGGCCGAGTTTCGATCCGCTGTTCGACTTCGGCCACTGTCGGGTAATGGCCGTCTGCCGGGACGCCGATCGTCTTTAATTGCTTCGCCAGAAAATCCTCGATGGCATCCGCTCTGGTCTCGGGATCCAACTTGCCGGCCGCTTCCGCGCCACCGAGGTGCTCAAGGAACAGTCGTTTGTCGATCTCCATAACGCCGCCCTGACTACAATACGATCATAATGCCTTTTGATACCGGTGCTCTTGTCGCCATCGATACGCACGTCCACATTGAATCGGAAGCGGACGACAATGCCGCCGATCAGGCCGCCCGCAAGTACTTCGGCGATACGGGCGTGGCCAGAGGACGAAACGAATTGGCCGAATATTACCGATCGCGCAAGATCGGCTGCGTCGTGTTTTCGGTCGACGAACGGCTGACCGGCAGGCCGCAGGTTTCGAACGACGACGTGGCCACTTTCGCCGAGGAGAACAGCGACATCGTCATGGCGTTCGCCAGCGTCGATCCAACGCGCGGTGCGGCCGCTCTCTCCGAAGCGCGACGGCTGATCAAGCGCGGAGTGAAGGGCTTCAAACTGCATCCGCCGTTGCAGCAGTTTCACGCCAACGACAAGATGGCGTATCCGTTTTACGAAGTGATCCAGGAGGCGCGGCTGCCCGTGATCTTTCATACCGGCCACAGCGGTATCGGCACCGGGATGCCCGGTGGCGGCGGTGTCCGGTTGAAGTACGGCCATCCGATGGACATCGACGACGTGGCCGTCGACTTTCCGGATATGCCGATCATCATGGCTCATCCCTCATTTCCGTGGCAGGATGAAGCCATCTCAGTGTGCCTGCATAAGCGGCAGGTCTATATCGATTTATCCGGCTGGTCCCCGAAGTACTTCTCGCCAGTGCTGATTCAGTATGCAAATACACTGCTGAAGAAGAAGATGCTGTTCGGATCGGATTTTCCGCTGATTACGCCTGATCGATGGTTGGCGGATTTCGAGAAGATCGCCATCAAAGATGAGGTAAGACCGCTGATATTGAAAGAGAATGCGATAACGTTATTTGGAATTTGAATAAAGGCGCCGGCGGCAAGACCGCCAGCGGTACAAGTTATTGGGCGATGCAGGGGGTTGGATCCCAGCCCTTTGCGTCGGCTTGTTTTCTGAAGTGCGTGCTGCGCTGGAAGGGGCGGGCGAGATAGCGCGGGTCTTCCACCAGGGTGGTTACGATCAGCCACGAAGTCGCATCCGGCTCATTGGTGAGATCGAAGTGCTCGGTTACCACGGCGTTCGCGCTGTATGGGACGCCGTTCTTTTGAAGGTAGCCCGGCTTCATGTGAGTTGTCACGACCTTCAAATCTCCTCCGCGGCCGCCTGCGCGGCCACCGGCGAACTCCCATTGTGCCAGCGAGTCTCCTTGCCATGAGGTTTCTCCCGTGAGTGCTGCGCCGAAGTGGAACAGGCGGGTTTGGACGCCGTTGTCCATCTCGACCTTCAGGGTATTGTCGTCCTGCCAGGTTATGTGCAGCCGGCCCGGCATTCGCATGATGTTGCCCGCGCCGTAACCCTTGCATTGATTGCCGGCGGCTTCATCCTTCGCCGGGTCCCAGTCGTTCGCGACTTTCACGCCTTCGGGGCTGAGAGGAATGCTGGGGAAATCGCCTTTGGCCGGCGTCATCATGCGGTAACGCCAGTCCTCGGTGACGATAGAGACCCAGTAGCCGGTGATGTCGATCGGGGATGCAGCTTTGGGTGTGGGCGGGGGACCGGCTCCGCGGCCGCCTCTTTGGGCATGGACCAAAGGGATGGCAAGAAGTAAGAAGACAAGCGTCGAGATGAGTCTCCCGACCACAGGCATCGACCGATGGATCACCTTGTCCGGCGATAAGGCCTGTCCAATATGCTGCGAATGGCCAGCTCGCACGAGTGCGCGCGCCACGCTGGGCGAGTGGTGGGGCAGGAAAGAATTCATTTTTTCAAGCTCTTGTAGGCGGCTTCGATGAAGCTGTCGGGAGAGCCGTAGCGTCCATCGTAGTCCTTAGTCAGTCCCGCAGCTTTCACTTGATCGAGAGTCTTGCCCTTTCCTATCTGATCGCGGACGCGGTCGCGAATCACCGTCACCATGTCCCGGTAATAAGCGACGTCGGCGGAATCGCACAGCCGTCCATGGCCGGGAATGATCATGGTTCCGCCCTCCAGCCTGAATTCCGGGATGGCGATGTCGAGGATGTGGTTCAAGCCGTCGAGTATTCCCTGCAGGCTTCCCCCTTTCGCCAGATCGATAACCGGGTAACTATTGGTCACAAAGATGTCACCCGTGGCGAGGACATCGGCGCCGCGAAAGTAAACCATGCTGTCGCCATCTGTGTGGGCGGCGGGTTGATGAATGATCTGAACCGCCTCGCCATTGAAGAAGTGGCTGAAATTCAACACGTCGGTGTCGAATGTGACAGCGGGCCATGCCGCGACCGGAGTTGCCGTAAGAGGGACCTTGCCCGACGCAGAAGGAGGCAGAGTCGCGCTCATCCGGTTGAGAACGGTTTGATAGGCGTAGATCTGGGCGCCTTCTTCGGGATCGGCTTCGCCGAGGCCGCGAAGATCGCCCGCGACGTTGCCGCCGGTATACGTCCGGCCCGATTTCGCGACCTTTGCATTGCCGCCGATGTGATCCGGATCCACGTTCGTGTTGATGATGAACTGGATTGGCTTCGGCGGTGCGCCGTTGATGCTTAACTGCACACCGAGTTGGTGGACGGCGGCGAGTACTTTGTCGGTCATTTGCGCGGCGCCGGAATCTACGAGAAGCGTGCCGTCCGGGCCGGCGGAAACGGTGATGTTGCCGCCCGCGCCGACCAGCATATAGATGTTCTTGCGGACCGGGAGTATGTGGACGTCCGGATTTACTTGAGCGGAAGCGAGGGCGGCCAGGACAAGTGTCGAGATGAGTCTCGACACGGCACGCACGAGTGCGTGCGCCACGGGGCTATCGGCTGGCGTTGACCAGTTTCGCATTGGCCCCTTTCAACTTCTTCCGGTATTCCGGGTACATGGTATCCGGACCACCCCTCGTGGCTTCGAAGGGAACTCCGTAACGCTCGGCGAACTCGTCAAGAAAACTATTTGCGCCGGGGAGCAGATTCGGCACCACGCCCTTCGCGCGCGGGACCTCGTTCACGACCTCACAGGGGTAAGGAGGGATTTGCTGGTGCAGGTCCAGCTCATAATCCGTGGTGCGGATGAACGGTTCGGCGAGATAAACGGGGTCGTGGACGATCTCTACGACGGTGAGCCAGTCGCCATGCCGGATCCAATGCTCGGTCAGCGTTGCCGTATCGCTGCGGGCGAGGCCATTGCGCCGCACGTAACCTTCCTTGAGATGGGTGACTGTAACGGTTAAAACATCACCGTCCCATTTGGCCGTGGAAAAGCCTGCCCAAGTGTGCGCGGCATATTCCGGCGGATGCGCGCGGCCGTCGAGGTACACAGGACGATCGATGGAACGCAGCCATTCGGCGTGGAACGCGGTGATCTCGCGCGAGACCGGGTCCACTTCCTTCCAGATGCGCAGGTTGGAAGGACCGCGCCAGATGTAATCGGCGGAGTGCGGCCTGCATTGCCACTCAGGCAGGGTCTGCACGGAAGCGCTCCAGGTGTCGCCGCGCATGCGGTTTGCATCGTTGATCGGAATGCCCAGGTAGTCGCCGAGTTCCGGGCCAGGCACGCGCTCCGGCTGATCCTCGTAGAAACGCGGCGCCCATTCGCCGGAGAAATCGACTTGCGCGAAGGCCGGAAGACCGGCGAGGGTGGTGGCGAACAGCAGCCACCCGATAGTTCTGGTCATGACCTCACTCCTTTCAGTAAACCGCGCAAAACGGGTCGCGTCCGCGCCCTTTGCGCTTCGGGGCAAGTAGTTGAAGCTATCACATTCTGCGTCGGCAGGCGCAGGTGTGGTGAGGTTAGTGATGATCGAGAACCGCGATCGAAGGCGAAAGGTAAATTTTTCATTGGAGCGCTCCAACGCCTGATAGCCCACAGGCGCAAGGGCCGTTTTGGTTTCCCGGACGAAACCGGGGCCGCATTCTCGGGAAGCGCCTGCCCGCCCATTATTTTCACGTTTGCACGCCTGGAGCCTCGAGGACCGAACGGCTTAGTGACCCGATTCGCCATGGGTGCGATCAGGTTCTTACGATTGGAAAGTAGCACACGAGTACGGCGAATCGGGCGGCCGTGAGATACCCGAAAATCGTAAGTGCCTGCCTTTGGAAATAGATGCGGACTCTTGGATTATTTTCGAGGGCCGTGAACGAGAAATCCGCTCTTGACGACCCTTTCAATCTGTGTATACTGAGTATATAAACATGAACGGTGCCTTCGCCATATCGCAGTCCGACAAGCGCCCCATGTATCTCCAAATCATGGAGCAAATCAAGCAGCGGATTGCCGTCGGAGACTGGAGCGAAGGCCAATCGATTCCTTCGATACGCCAACTCGCGGTAGACCTTCAGGTCAGCGTGATCACTGTCAAGCGGGCTTATCTGGAACTCGAACGGGAAGGCATTATTGTGACGCAGCAAGGGAAGGGGTCGCATGTGGCGTCGACCTCCGGATTGGGAGCGAGGCTTCGCGAGCAGGAGTTGGAGCAACATTTGGTACAAGCCACGCGGATTGCAGCGATGCTGGGCCTTCGACCCAGGGAGCTGGAGCACAGGCTTCGCGAAGCCGGCGACCGTGTCGCGGAAAAGGAAACCATATGACCGATCTCGCTATAGAACTAAGCGGCGTGGGGAAAACGTACCCCTTCTTTTCGCTCGACAACATTGACCTGAAGGTTCCTGAAGGACAGATCATGGGACTCATCGGGCCGAATGGCGCGGGCAAGTCGACGACGATTCGCATTCTGATGGGTTTGGTCCATCAGGATCGGGGCGAGGTGCGGGTGCTCGGACATCATATGCCGGCCGAGCAAGTCGCGGCGAAGTGGGATATTGGCTTCGCGTCGGAGGATATGCGGCTCTACGAGTCCATGACTCTGGGCTGGCATATGAGCTTCATTCAATCGATATATTCCAGTTGGGATGCTGCCTACGCGCAACTCCTGCTCAAGCGCTTCGGCCTGCGGGCGGAGCAGAAGATCAAGGGATTGTCACACGGGCAGCGCGTCAAGGCGACGTTGCTCCTGGTCTTCGCCCGGCGTCCCAAACTGCTGATCCTGGACGAACCGACAACGGGCCTCGATCCGGTTGCACGGCACGAAATTCTGCGCGAGTTGACGAACGTCATGGCGGACGAGGGCCGGAGCATCCTGTTTTCGTCGCACAACACGCAGGACGTCGAGCAGATTTCCGATCAGATCACTTTTATCGACCGCGGAAGAATTATCGACTCCATGGATAAAGAGACGTACCTGGATCGTTGGCGGCGCGTGCGCCTCGAGGTTCCGTTCGGAATCGACTTGCCGGCTCTGCCGGGAATCATCGGCATCAGGCGGGACGGCCGGTTGGCGGTCGCGACCGCCAACGAGTTCGTTCCGGGTCTCGCCAACGCTTACGAGAGTGCCGGCGCGCGGATTCAGTGCATCGAGAGCATGACACTCGAAGAAATCTTTGTTGCCAACGTCGAACATAGCCGCGAGGAGGTAGAGGCATGAAAGGTTCAGTGGCCGGGCATTTGATCTTGAAGGATTGGCAGCTCTATCGGATGCCAATAGCTCTTTCCATCGTTGGCGGGGTTATGTCGCTGGCAATCTTTCAATGGGGAGGGGGATGGGAAGGCACAATGGTTGTCGGCAGCGTCTGGTTTTACGTCGCGTTAATCCTTGTCGGGACCATGCTGCCATTGGTCGGGATCGTAAACGAAAGAAAGAAGCAGAATCTGGCCTTCGTGATGAGCCTTCCCATCTCACCGATCCAGTACACGACGTCGAAGCTGGTGTCGACCGTGGGTATGTTTCTGGTGCCCTGGCTGACGCTGACGATCTCCGGTCTCATGCTGGTCGAAGCCCGGGGCATTGTGCCGCGCGGGTCGATTCCGATGATGCTCATTCTCGATGCAATGCCTTTCGTGGGCCTTTGCATCATCACCGGTGTGGCACTCGTAGGGGAATCCGAGGGGTGGGGAATCGCGGCAAATGTGTTCTGCAACTCATCTTACGGACTGGTCTGGTACTTCCTGAGCCGCGTTCCAGCCCTGATGGTCAATACGAAGGGTCCGGTGCCTGTCTGGAATTCCACTGTGCTATCTGTTTTGAGCGCTGAGTTTGGATCGATCGTGCTGATCCTGGGACTCACGTTCTATCTTCAATCCCGAAAACGGGATTTCATTTAACCGAACGCACGCGACCGAAGTCGCGTATACGAAAAAAGAAAAGAAAAGAAATACGAAAGGAAATGCCGTGCGATACGTGTGTCTGTTTGTTCTGATGTTGTCCCCGGTCCTCCACGCCCAGGACGGAGCTGCGATCTACAAGGAACGTTGCGCCGCGTGTCATGATGCGCCGCAAGCCCGCGTTCCCGCGCTGAGCGCCATCAAGGCCATGAGCGGCGAGGCCATTTATCTCGTCCTCACGAGCGGCGTGATGAAGACCCAGGCGGAGGGGTTGTCAACCGCGCAGATTTTCGCGCTGCTAGGCTACATTGCGCCCACGGGCAGCTCGCAGCCCGCTCCCGCCACGATCATGCCCACGTGCAAAGGCGCCGATGCTTTTCGCGCAGGTGCAACCTCGCCGCAATGGAACGGCTGGAGCACCAGCGTTACCAACTCGCGATTCCAGGATGCGGCCGCGGCCGGACTTTCGGCATCGGACGTACCCCGGCTCAAGCTGAAGTGGGCGTTTAACCTGGGCGATGTGACTGTCTCGCGATCGCAGCCGACGGTGGTTGGCGGCCGCCTGTTCATTACCTCCCAGACCGGAGCGGTGTATGCGCTCGACGCCAACAGCGGATGCACCCGCTGGGGATTTCAGGCCGCCCCCGGACTCCGGTCGGGCATCACCATCGGAGAAGCAAAGGGCGTGCCCGCGGCATTCTTTGCCGACGCGGGAGGAACGCTGTATGCGCTCAATGCAAAGACAGGCGAATTGATTTGGAAGGTCCGGCCGGTAGATCACTACGCGACGATGGGTACGGCGACTCCGCGATACTACAAGGGCGTGGTCTACCAGCCATTCGCGTCGTTTGAAGAAGCTATTGCAGGCGACCCGAAGGTCCAGTGCTGTACTTTTCGCGGCAGCGTGGCCGCTCTCGATGCGGACACAGGCAAGAAAATCTGGCAGACATTCACCATTCCCGAAGCGGCGAACCCCACGCACAAGACTCCGGCCGGAGCGCCGCAGTCCGGCCCTTCGGGCGCAGGCGTTTGGTCGGCGTCGACGATCGATGAACAGCTTGGACGGCTGTACGTGGCTACCGGAGACAACTATTCAGACCCACCGACAAGAACGAGCGACGCCATTCTTGCGATGGACCTGAAAACCGGAGAGTTGCTGTGGTCGCAGCAATTAACCGAAAACGACGCTTACAACAACGGCTGCGGAGCCCCGCCGCGAACCAATTGCCCGGAGGCAGCCGGACCGGATTACGACTTTGGACAATCCCCCATCCTGGTACGTTTGGGCGACGGCGAGAGGGAGTTGGTGATCGCGCAGAAATCGGGGATGGTGCATGCGGTCGACCCTGATCAAAAGGGCAAGATCCTATGGCAGACGCGGGCTGGCGTGGGGAGCCCGCTGGGTGGCAGTCAATGGGGCTCAGCATCAGACGGGCAAAAGGTCTATGTAGCGATCTCCGACCTTGGGATCGGCGTGGTGGTAGATCCAAAATTGCCACAGGGCTACCGGCTCACTCTGGATCCGAAGAAGGGCGGCGGATTGCACGCGCTGGATCTCAAAACCGGAAAGATCGTATGGAGCGCGAAGCCCGCATCGTGCGCCGCGGAGAGGACGGATTGTTCTCCGGCACAATCGGCGGCCGTGACCGCGATTCCGGGCGTTGTTTTTTCCGGCTCCGTTGATGGCCATCTGCGCGGATATTCGGCGTCGACGGGCGAAGTCCTGTGGGATGCGGATACCGCCCGCGAGTTTGATGCCGTGAATGGAAAATCCGCGCACGGGGGTTCGATGGATGGCGCGGGACCAACGGTGGTCAACGGAATGGTCTTTGTGAACTCCGGTTATGGGCAGTGGGGCGGCATGCCGGGGAACGTACTCCTGGCGTTTTCGGTGGGCGGAAAATAGTCGAGTCGCGGGGCGAAAGCTTCGTTCTTATGCGAAGCTCCGCACCGCGCTCGCCTCATCCTCATGTATGTCGAAAATGGTGTTGAGGGTGGTGATCCGCAGCAGGTCCTTCACGCGCGCCGTGGGGTTCAGTAGTTTCATGGTGCCGCCTGCTCTCGCCAGCGACGTGAAGCCGGCAACCATCTCGCCGATGCCGGCGCTGTCGATAAAAGAAACGTCTTCCAGATTCAACAGGACCTTCCTGGTTCCGCCGGCTGTGAGGTGGCGCACCGCCTCGCGTATTGCGTTCGATTCCTCGCCGCGGGTAATCCGGCCCGAAACGTCAATGACGGTTACGTCGCCCACCTGACGAGCATTCAGCTTCAGGCTCATATAAACGATTCAGCTTAGTGTATACGACGAAGTACCGGATTGCAGTCTGTGGCAGAAGCCTTGGAGTGCCGCTCCCTCATGGTCACGGTTCGGTAACACGCTGCTTCCAGGGAGCGGCAACGAAAGGCTTCGGAGTTAACATGAGATGGATGATCGGAAAAGGCCTACTACTGTTACTCCTCGCCTTTACGGCGGCCGCCCAGGATGCCGACGATTACCGCGGCGGTTGGAGGACGGATAGCGGCGATCCGCACACCTATGAGTTCTCGATCCGCGGCGATAAGGTCAGGGGTATTTACTGCACCTGGTGCGCGGATGCGACGACGCTGGCTTTTGTCGATGGCACATTCGGAGCGGACGGCATCACCTTCGTAGTGATGCATGTGAAGGCGGACGGAACCACCGCTTATCAGGACAAGGCGACGGCCAGGTTCGATCACGGCAAGCTAATCGTGACCGGCAGCAGCGGCGCGCCGGGCGGGGGCAAGTTCGTGCGCACCCTCATTAAAGATCCACGGGGACCGGACCCGATACCGGTAATCGTTTCCGTACTGCCCAAGGCTCATCCCGTTCCCGCCGTGGCAATCAACCAGCAGGGCGTGGGAGCGCCGCGTCCCCGCTACATTCAGCCAGGACCATGGAAATCACCTCTTACCGAAAAGGACGTCATTGGAGTGTGGCTGGGCTATGGAGTCGGCGCGCCCAAGCAGTACTTCATCATTCGCAAGGTTGGCAGCAACCTCCGGGGAATGGTATGCGGGACTTGTGACAACCCCTACACGATGGCGGCACTGGACGATTTCGAGATCCAGGGCGACACGCTGAAGTTCAACATCATGCACGAAGACTGGGGCGACGGCGAACTGCCGACGTTTTACAAGCACGTCACGGCTCATGTGGGATGGAATGAAATGCGCTTCACAACCGCGGCCGACCACCAGCCGCCGCCTCCGCCGAGACCCGTGCCGCCCGGCTTTGTCCCAGGCACTTCGCTGACGGGGCCCATTGCGATCGAGGCTACAGCCGGAAACCGCTGGCCCGAATGGCCTCCGAAGAACACGTCGTTACCTCATTAGCGCAGTGTCCAGGAAATAACGGGAACACATCGTGGCGCGGAGGATCGTTTCCGTCGTTCGCGTTTGTCTCATAACCGGAAGAAGGCAGGCCACGGAAGAACGATGGCCTGCCCCACGCCTGACCAGGAGCGTGTCCAGTTATTTTGGACCAGGTATGATAGAGACCACTCCACTGGTTGCCGGGAGCCAAATCACATGCCGAAAATGAAAGAGTTTACCGTCACGATCGAAGACAAGCCGGGCGCGCTGGGGAAATGCTTCAGGGCGCTGGCGGAGCGTGGAGTGAATATCCTTGCCTTCCAATCGTTCGTGGAGGAGGGTGAGAGCCTGGCGCGATTACTGGTGGACGATCCGGCCGGCGCCATGGCGGTGCTGGGTGGCCTGCGCATGATTTTTGAGGAGACGGAGGCCGCCGTGGTTCGGCTGACCCACAAGCCTGGTCAGCTGGGGCGCGCGGCTTCTCTGTTGGGCGAAAATAAGATCAACATCGATTATTCGTACTGCGGACTGGAACCCGGATCGACGCGGGCGCTGGTGGCCTTCGGAGTCGACAACACCACTAAAGCCGCAAAACTGCTGGACGACTTGGCCGCCGAAGCTGCGTAATACAAGAGGCTGGGGATTTTGAATATGCGATATCGGTTGTTTGTCCCGTACGCGCTCCTGGCGCTCTTGACGCTTTTCACTCCCGGTGCGCGAGCTCAGTGGATGCACTATCCCACTCCCGGAATTCCGCGCACCCGCGACGGTAAGCCGAATCTCTTGGCTCCCGCGCCGCGCGCTTCCAATGGCAAGCCGGATCTTTCCGGACTCTGGCAGGTGGAGCCCACGCCGTTCGATCAAATAACGCGCCTGTTCGGGCCGGACATCGATACTCTCAGCGTTCCCGGCGACGACATCCGCACCTTTTCCAAATACGCTTTCAGTGTCCTGGCCGACTTCAAACCAGACGAAGCTCCCATCCGGCCCGAGGCCGCGAAAATCTTCGAGAACCACATGAAGACGGCCGGGACTGCGAATCCCACCACGCAGTGCCTGCTCGCCGGCGTCCCCTTTGGCGGGTTGCTGCCGTTTCCCAACAAGTTCATTCAAACTCCGGGTGTGATCGTAATCCTCCAGGAAGGCGACGGCTCGCTTCGCCAGATCTTTACGGACGGCCGCAAGCATACCGCCGATCCGCAACCTTCCTGGATGGGATATTCAGTCGGCAGGTGGGAAGGCGATTCGCTGATAGTAGACACCGTGGGTTTCAACGATAGAGGCTGGCTGGACGGATCCGGTCATCCGCACAGTGAAGCTCTGAAGATCGAGGAACGGTACCGGCGGCGGAACTTCGGCCACATGGACGTGCAGGTCACGATGGACGATCCGAAGATGTACACGAGGCCTTTCAGCATCAAGTACACACTGGATCTGGTCCCGGACAGCGACATCGGAGAATACGTCTGCGCCGAAAACGAGAAGGACCGTTCTCACCTCGGAAAATAGCAGGCCGGAATCGGCTGCCTGACGCTCTGGCTTTTACGCGAAGCTCCGCAATGCGTGCGCCTCATCTTCATGCACGTCGAAAACTGTGTAGAGCTTGGTGATCTGGAGCAGATCCTTCACTCGCTTCGTCAGGCTCAGCAGCTTCAGCGTGCCGCCTGCGTTCGTTACCGACGTATAGCCCGACACCAGCTCGCCGACGCCGGAGCTGTCGATATAGGAAACATCTCCGAGGTTCAGCAGGATCTTCCTGTTGCCCCTCGCTGTCAGGTCGCGCACCGCGTCGCGGATTACGCTCGAGCCCTCGCCGAGAGTAATGCGGCCGGAAACATCGATCACTGTTACGTCGTTCACCTGCCGGGTATTCAGCTTCAGGCTCATGGAATTCGGTCTCCTTGGAAGTGGATCAATTGTACAGGAAGCGGGATCGCCATGGCGCTGGCCACGCACACGCGGCTTTGGTTATCGGGAACCGCTTCCGCTCCGGCCAGGGAGCGGGTCACTCCCAGAATATGGGCGACCGAAAGGTTACTGGCTGGTGACGCTTTGCCGGTTCGAAACCGGCTAACCTGCGAAGAGATCTTCGATGCGCTGAGCATCGAGCAGGCGGAGACCGGCTGTCTTGATCTGGTTCGGCTTCAACGACGCGATTCGCTTGTGAATTCGGGGCGGGATGACGCCGAACTTCTTTTCTATCATCCCGAGTAGCAGTTCGATCTGGCCTTCGGCGCGACCCTGGCGAATCGCGGGTCCAATGACGTCGTGATCCATGATGTCTTCCAGAATGGGCATCTTCTTCGTCTCCCGATTCACTTCGCCGCTGAGCTGCCGCAGTCTCGCGATAATCAACAACTCAGCCAGCGCCTGCTCCCGCTCTCCAGATGGCGCTGCTGCAATCCGCTTCAAGACCCGCCGCACCGCATCCGGCTCGCCACCAAGCCGCGTCAGGATCGCAATTACATTATCCCCCGGATTGTTACTGGCCAACAGAGATTCTCCATCCAGGTCCCGTATCCACTAAATGAAATCGAAATACCCAGCTCGGGCCCGCGATCTCATTTTTCATCCGCAACGGCTCCGAACCCACGTACAATGCCACCTGCCGGGGCAGACGACCGTGCCGCAAGGCGACACCGAACGAGTATTCGCCCATGCGCAATGGGAATTCCTTTTCGTTCCGGCTTTGCAGTTCAATGTGGATGAGATCCCCATTCGGCGCATCTCCCAGCAGATCCACGCGGAGGTTGCGGACCAGAGGCGCTTCCACATTCAGCCAGCGCAGTGACGGCGACCCGGTTAGCGCGGTTAGCAGGACGCTTCCAGGCCGCGTGAGGATTCTCTTCAACGCCACATCGTATTCGTGCATGCTCGCTCGGATACGGAGTGGTAAAGATGGGGAAAGTTCTCTCCTGCTTCTGCCGTCAGCCTTCAGGTTCCCGGCAGGTTCATCTTCTTGAGCAGAGCCGGCCATCCGGCGGACTGGCGGAGCAGGGGCTCGAACGTGCGAATTACAATCACGAAGCCTAAGAACCGCTGTTCGACGGCCTTCCCGGCCCATTCCAACGCGCGGTCGATTTCGCCGAGAACCAGATGGTAACAGGCGAGCCCGACTGATCCCCCGACCGGATAGCCTCGGAGATTCACAAGCAGTCCCTCCGCTTTCTCCGGCTCGCCACTATTGGTTAGGATGCCGGCCATGAGCCCGAGGCAATAAGGGGACCATGGTGCGCCAGCGGTGGCTTTTTCCGCGTACTCCCGGGCCTCGGCGTTCGCGCCTTGGACTGCCTGGAACAACCCCAAATACATCCAGCCAAACCAGAATTGTGGATCGCTCTCCACCGCTTTCCGGCCCGCCGCCCGGGCGTCGTCGTTAAGCCCGAGACCCTGCAGCACTTCGGACAGGCTGAGGTGCCACATCTGGCTCAACGGGTCTTCCTGGAGCACCCGCTCCATTTCGCGCCTGGCTTCCGCCGCGCGTCCCACCGAAAACAGGTAAAAGAGGGCATACCATTGGCGCAAGTGGACGGAGATGGGCTCACGAGCTACCGCGAGCTGGAATCGCCGCTCCGCCGCTCTCCAGTCGAGATCGTAGTGCCCCGCCACGATACCCAGCATGGCGTGCGCTTCGGGCAGATCCGGATCGAGTTCCAAAGCGCGCCGGGCGAGATCGCGCGCCCGCGGCATCGCTTCCCCCGGCGGCATGCCACCGACAGTGGCCAGTGCCAGATGATAGTCGGCCAGGCCAACGTAGGGCAAAGCGAAACCCGGGTCGAGCACCAACGCCTGCTCCAGACACTCACGGCTGCGCCGCGATGCTTCGGGAGTAAATCGCCATTGATAGAAGCGGTATTTGAGGTACGCCTCCCAAGCCGGTAAACTGGGCACCCGGCGCCGCGACGCGGTGGGGGAGAGCTTGAGTTGCAGTGCTTCGGAGATCGCCTGGCTGATCTCATCCTGCACGGCAAACACGTCGGTGATGTCGCGGTCGTAGCGCTGCGACCACAGGTGCGTGCCGTCGGCGGCATGGATAAGCTGGGCGGTAATGCGGAGGCGGTCGCCGGCGCGGCGGACGCTGCCTTCGAGCACGTTGGTGACGCCAAGCGTTTCAGCGATCTTGCGGATGTCGGTGTTCTGTCCTTTGAAAGCGAAAGCCGACGTGCGTGCGATCACCTTGAGTCCCTGCGCCTGCGCGAGCGCGTTGATGATCTCTTCGGCCAGGCCGTCTGAAAAGTATTCGTCGTCGGCATCGCGGCTCATGTTGGCGAAGGGTAGCACGGCGATGGAAGGAGTGGCGCTCGCTGGTACAGCCGTCAGCTGTTCGAGTGCCGTGCGAACCTCGTTCATCGTTTGGAAGCGCGCGGCGGGTGATTTGCGCAGACATCGCGTCACGATCTCGGATAGTTTTGGCGGGGCATCCAACTTAGTCGGCTCGTCGCGAATGATTGCAGCCATGGTGTCGACGGTGGAGTCTCCCGCGAATGCCTGACGGCCGCTCAGCATTTCATACATCAACAGGCCGAAGGAAAAGATGTCGGAACGCGCGTCGGCGGGTTTGCCCTGCGCCTGCTCCGGCGACATGTAAGCGACTGTGCCCATCACCGCGCCCGCCATGCTGAGAGCGGTGGGGGCGTCGGCTATTCCGACTGCGGAGTTGTCATTGACCAGCGCCAGGCCGAAGTCGAGCAGCTTGAGGCCGGACTGCGTCACCAGAACATTGGCCGGCTTCAGATCGCGATGGGTGATGCCTTTTCCGTGCGCGGCTTCGAGCGCCGCCGTGATTCCCAGCGCCAGGCGCACTGCTTCCGCCGGAGCAAGCGGGCCGCGCGGTGGAGCGCCTTCGATGTACTCCATGACCAGGTGATCCGGCCCGATATCGTAGAGCGTACAAATATTGGGATGATTGAGCGCGGCTATGGCGCGTGCCTCGCGGAGAAAGCGATCGGAAAACTGGTTGGCGCAGAACTTGATCGCCACATCGCGATGCAGCCTCGTGTCGCGGGCCTTCCACACTTCGCCCATGCCGCCTTTGCCGATAGCGGAGACGATCTCATAGGGGCCGAGTTTTTCGCCGGGCTTTCGTTCCATGGGGCTGCGCGGGATCGTTTCAATCTACTATACGGAAGCTATTGGTCTAATGTGATTTGGCCAGCGCGGAGGATATTGAAATCAGGACCGCCAGCCTGGGCGACCTGGATGCAATCATTCAGCTGCTGCTCAGCGACTCCCTCGCGAGTCCTCCGGAGCAGCCGGGCGTCGGGGCTGCCCACGTCGAAGCCTTTGACGCGATTGCGGCTCACCCTGATAACGAGCTCGTAGTGGCGACACTCGATGGTGAGGTCGTCGCCACGCTGCAACTTACGTTCATACCGGGGTTGAGTTTTCAGGGCGCGTGGCGAGCTCAGGTGGAAGGGGTCAGGGTTCGCGGCGATCTGCGAAACAATGGAGTTGGAACGCGCCTGATGGAGTGGGTCATAGGGCGCGCGCGGGACCGTGGTTGCCGGTTGGTGCAGCTGATGTCGAATCAGAGCCGTGTTGACGCGCGGCGTTTTTATGAACGGTTGGGCTTCAGCGCGAGCCACACGGGCTTGAAGCTCTATTTGTGATTAAACGCCGCGGCAAGTAACTACGTCATAAATAATGTCTTTCAAAGGCGCGAAGACCGCAAAGAAGAACCTATGAAGATACTTTTGTCGACCACGTTTTTTGTAAGTGCCGCTCTTGCGGCCAGCGTTCCGGTTCACGAGGTGCAGTCGGAATGTCCGGCGCTTGGCAATCAGCCCGTCTGCCATTTCCGCAATGGCTACATGTTCCAGTTCGACACCCTGGTGAATCGCGTGATCCGGGTTTACGCGCCTGATGGGCACTTCACGGTTAATCTGCCGATCCAGTTGCCCGGCGCGAGCGTGACTTGGCCCACCGATGTCGCGGTGGATTCCGACGGCACCTTTGTGGCCGGCGCGTTCGGCGGAGACGGCGACATTCGCCATGTCACCCAATTCGGAGTGGCAATGTTCGATTCCAACGGCATACAAACTGGCGTGATCGACACGAAGAACTTTTCGCCAAATCATGTAGCCATCGCGGAAGATCACTCGATCTGGGTGCTGGGCGCACAGAATGGGCCGAGAAATAAGCCGGACTACATGGTACTCCGCAAATACACCCGCGCCGGGGAGTCGGTGGGTTCTTATCTTCCCCGATCCACGTTTCCGGCGGGGCTCGAACCGGGAAGCGGGAGCGTGCCGGCAACACTGATGGCAGCCGGGAATCGGATCGCGGTGGTGACATTTTCCGGGAACGTTGGCAATCTGCTCGAACTGATCCAGCTCGACGGGGACGGAAACGTCCTCGGGCGGATGCGGTCGGACCACGAGGGCAACAGTACCTTCGCCCTCACCACGGACGGAAATTTCTATGGCAGGCGTAGCGGCAAAGCTGCCGCCCTGGTTCTTTTCGATGTCGCGGCGGGCACATCGAAAACCCTGGACGCTCCTCAGGCTATCGGTTGGCTGATGGGCGCGGACGGGGAGAATCTGGTCTACCGCATTCCCGGTGAAGAAGGGCTAACCGCAGCGGGCTGGTTCAACCAACCTGCCACACGCCAGTAATCGGCGCGCTCCGCTATACCTTCCCGGCAACTTCGAGTTCTGGTTCGGGGACGACTTCGCGATTGACTTCCCACAAATAGATCTCGTTGCCATCGGGGTCTTCGAGATGAACAAATTGGCCGGGGTCGTCCTGCACGATGGAACCCTTGATGCGCACGCCCTTTTCGCTGAGGCGAGCGACCATGCCGGCGATGGGCTCATCGATTTCGAGCCCGAGCATGATGCCACCTTTGGTTCCGGGCGCCGGATACTTGGGCGAAGCCGGATGGAGACCGATGGTGAGCCCCTTGCCGGCTTCCACGGTGGCCCAGCTGTCGCCAAAACGATTGGTGAGCTTGAGGCCGAGCACCTCGGTGTAAAACCGGACAGAGGCATCCATGTTGGATACGAATACAGTTGCGTTGCCGCCCGAGATCATACGTTTTAGTCGTCCTGTACCTAACTATATTGGCCGAAAGGGTGGAAAATGAAAAGGGCCACCCGCCGGGGCCACTTGAAAACGATGGAGCCACTTGTGAGACGACGTCCGGAACTTTTCCTGCCGCCAATACTGCTCGACAGGGTATCCGAAGTCCCATTGTACCGGCAAATCCATCGTCAGATTGCGCGGGCCATTCGCGGCGGCGCGGTCCATTACGAGGCGCGGCTGCCTTCCACACGGGTGATGGCGAAACTATTGGGCGTCTCCCGGAACACTGTGCTTGCGGCGTACGACGAACTCGCCGCGGAAGGTCTGTTGCGGGGAGAGCGCGGCGCGGGAATGCGCATCGGCAGCATCGTAAAAACATCGCTTGGGCTGCGGCAAGTGATTCGGGCGGCGGGCTATCCCGCCAGAGTTCTGGCACTGGCGGACCCGGACGGAAATCCTCTCCTGATTAACTACTAAGGCGCGCCCGGCGAGGGCGCGAGCGACAGCTATACTCAGGCCATGGCAGCACTGAGCGATCCGATGGCGGGCGCGCCCGAAGTGGTCGAGCTGCGCCATTTGACCGGCCGCGAACTGGATCCGCTGCTGCTGGAAGAAACGGTCGAATGGCAACGGGAACTGGATTGGGATTTTGGCCGCTCGGCCGACTTGGTGCGGCAGTTTGCCGACATGCGCGCGTTGCTGGGTTACGCCCTGATCGACCGCGGCGAAGTGGCTGGCTATGGTTATTCGGTTCTGGAAGAACAAAAAGGGCTGATCGGAGATCTTTACCTGCGGCCGGCGTGGCGGAATGGCACGAACGACGTGCGGCTGTTCCGCGCGATCCTGGACGGCCTGATTGCCACTCCAAACCTGAGGCGCATCGAAAGTCAGTTGATGCTGGTTGATCCTTCGGTGGGCAAGGCGCTGCAGCGGGAGCGGTTCGTGAAGGTTCAGGAGCGGACACTGATGAAGTTCGATGCGGCGATCCCTCCTTATCTGCCTGCGGGAGCGGCACTGCGCCGGTTCCACATCGAGCCATGGGCAGACCATCATCACGAGATGGCTGCCAGTGTGATTTCGCTCGCGTACGGCGAACATGTCGACAGCCAGATCAACGAGCAGTACCGCACGGTCGCCGGGGCGCGCCGATTCCTTTACAACATCGTGCAGTATCCCGGTTGCGGGACATTTTTCCAGCCGGGATCGTTCGTGGCTTTCGATCCCGCTACCGGCTGGATGGCGGGGATTGTGGTGGTGAGTTTTGTGGGCGATCACGTGGGACACATCACGCAGCTCTGCGTTACGCCGCGGGCGCAGAGCCGGGGGCTTGGTTACGAGCTGTTGCGCGAGGCGATCAACGCGCTCCGAATGCATGGAGCGAGGCGAGTCAGCCTGACCGTGACCAGCGTCAATACGGAAGCCATCGAGCTTTATCGCAGGTGCGGATTTCAGGACGTGCGGCGGTTCTTATCGTATGTATGGGAACGGCACTGATCTGTTTGGTGGCCACGTTTAATAGCCACCTTTAATAACGACGCATAATAAAGAATGACCTTCCGAAGACTCGCCTGGGGCTTCGTGCTGCCGGCGCTTACCGTTTTCACTCTTACCGTTTTTGCGCAGGAGCGCACCGATTACAATCTCATTCACGTGATCCGGGAGGAGGCTTTTGAGCACTCTCAGGTCATGGACCACCTGGGTTATCTGGCGGACCGTTATGGTCCGCGGCTGACGGCATCGCCGGAGTTTGACGAAGCGGCAGGCTGGGTGATGCAGCGAATGAAGAGCTGGGGACTCGTGAACGTTCATACCGAGTCCTGGGGGCCTTTCGGACGCAGTTGGTCGCTGAAGCATTATGCGGTGGAGATGGTGGATCCGCGTTATTCCCTGCTGAACGCCGTGCCTCTGGCGTGGAGCGAGCCGACGGGGAAACCTGTAACAGGCGAGCCGGTGATGGCGCCTTTCGCCGCGACCGCGAACAACCCCAGGAAAACGGAGGAGGATTTCGAAAAGTACAAGCAGGAATGGCACGGAAAACTGAGGGGTAGGATCGTGCTGTTCAACCGCGCACGAACCACGGCCGGCGACACGGGGACACGGGTCGATCTGACGCGCTACACCGATGCCGAATTGGCCAACCTCGCGAAGACGCCGGACCCGACGCCGAAGATCGATATCCGGATGGAAGACGTGAAAATTCCCGAGGATCCGCAGGACGCGCAGCGCTATGTGGCCAGCTTGCCCGCGGACATCCGGACGGAACTGGCCGACGGGAATCGGGAGGCGGGAGAGAAGCGCGATCACTTCTTCGTCGACGAGGGCGCGGCAGCGATATTCCTCGAAGACAACCGGTCGCACGATGGCATGGTGTTCGCCGAGGCCGCGGGCACGCGCAAGGCGGCGGATCATCTTTCCGTGCCGAAGTTCCGCATCACCGAGGAGCACTACAACCGGATTGCGCGTCTGCTCGAAAAGAAAGAGCGGGTATCGTTGCGGATCGATCTGGAGGCGGCAGTTGGCGATCGCGATCTGAACGCCAACAACATCGTGGCGGAAATCCCTGGTGGTTCCAAGAAAGACGAAGTGGTGGCGATCGGGGCGCATTTCGATTCGTGGCACGGCGGCACGGGCGCAACCGATAATGGCGCGGGCAGCGCGGTGATGATGGAAGTGATGCGGGTGCTGAGCACGCTGCACGTGAAGATGGATCGCACGGTGCGGATTGTGCTTTGGAGCGGGGAAGAGCAGGGGCTTCTGGGATCGAAGGCGTATGTGAAGGAGCACTTCGGCGATCCGGTGAAGGGCGTGGTGACTGGCGAGCACGGGAAACTGGCGGCCTATTTCAATCTCGATAATGGCAGCGGGCGGATTCGCGGCGTCTATCTGCAGGACAACGACGGGGCGCGCCCTTTTTTCGAGCGGTCGTTGATTGGCCCGTTCCGCGATTTGGGTGTGAGCACGATCAGCCTGCGGAATACCGGCGGCACCGACCACCTGTCGTTCGACGACGTGGGGCTTCCGGGCTTCCAGTTTATTCAGGACCCGCTCGATTACAACACGGTGACCCATCATTCGAGCATGGACACGCTGGATCACGTGGTGGCAGGCGATTTGATTCAGGCTTCCGCGGTGATCGCGAGTGTTGTGGCACAGGAGGCGAATGCGCCCGAGATGATGCCGAGAAAGCCGCTGCCTGCGGCCAGGAAGGCGGCTGGCAGCCAGTAAGGGCCTACGCTGGATTTCCGCCCTCCAGGTGCGTCAGGCGGTGTTCGTGAATCTCCGCGATGCGCGCCAGAGCGCGGATGTTCTCGGCGTCCATACCGATGGAATGGCCAAGCTCGCGAACTTGGATGACAACCAGTTCCAGGCTTTCCGCGATCGCCTGCGTTCGCTCAGTCAGCCGCTCGATCCTCTCATCTACGGTCATGCCGATATTATCCCAATTTTCGGCAGACAGTGCCGGTAGCGCGCAGGGCGTCAGGAAGCCGGTAAGGAATGGGTTGCGTCGTCTTGTGAGTGGATTCTCCTGGGCGTCGTTTCCAGACTTCCGGTGAAGGAGTTCCTTGAATCGGGTTCCTTCCCAGAGCAGATAGTACACGTCAGGCCGATTCTTTCCGGTCATGGTCGAAGTTGAAACCACAACGTACGAATCATCAGTCTGCTGTTGAGATGGAACCCATCCCCCGTACCTTCGAAGAGCGCGGTACAGGAAATCCAGTGCCGCGAGCCTTCGCCGTTATCACTCCGGGGAAGTGTGTACACGTGGCCGCTCTGTAGATCGACGACCGCGCCCGCTCCGCAGACAGAGCCGCATCCCCAATAGGTAATCCGGTAATGGCCGGCGAAATTCGGAGGTTGTCCGGCAGCCTCCGTCAAGCGAGTTTGGAACATTCGTTCCGAACGCGTAATCAGCTTGATTTGCGCGGCAGGTCCGTGCCAATCGGCGGCTGAAGGGTAATCTTCGAATCGAGGAACATCGGTTCCGGCAAACAGCAATGCGGCAACCAGGATCAGTGCAGCAGAAAGTGCGCGCATTTTTCACCATTTTAGTCTGATTCGTTGGAAACCGATTCGGTTATTCTAAGAACTGGACTGGTCTATGAATATCGGACGGCTTGCGCTTGTTACGGCGGCCTTGGCCACTGGAACATTGGCTATTTCAGGTGAGCCAAAGCCGAAGGCTCCGCCGAGGTTCGAGGACTATCCTGCTGCGGAGACCTTGGTGGGACAGCCGGTTCTCCCCAAGATCGGCAGACCCTCTCAGCGCCGTTATCAGACTCGAATCCGGGAAGGAGTGGAAAAGGGCTGGGGTGTTTACTGCGACGGCGTGGCCCAGGACCGGCCGGGACCGAACTTTGCGGGAGACATAATCGTCATCCAATGGAGTTGTGGAGCGCCTTGCCTCATGGTCGCGGTGGTCGATGCCCGCACCGGGGAAGTTTATGATCCCCCGCTCGCGGTCAACCGCACACTCGAGTTGCCCCTTCTGGTAATGGGTAATTCCGTGGGGCGAAATCCGGAATTAGACTTTCGCAAGAGTAGCCGGCTTATGATCATCTCGGCGACTCCGAATTGGTTCAAGGAACACCCCCAGTCTTATCGGCATTACTTCGCTTGGGAGTCGAGTCAGTGGGTTCTGGTCTACAAGGAACCGTTAGACTGAAGAGCCGAAGGTCCATCGCTTTGGGCTACTACCCTCGGCTAGTGAAATGCTCGCTAATGCAACGGAGAATTTGTCGTGGCTGAGAAAATAACCCTTGCGCTTCAGAGACAGACCGATAGTCTTGCAATAGCGGCGCGGCTTTTGAAGGTACCAGGCGAACTCCGGCTGACACTGGACCAGAAACTCGCGTTGTTCGACCCGGAACGGCATGGCGGTGAGACTATGACTCCCTGCCGCGCGAAAGGTCGCAGCTCGCGTTAATTATTCGGGTGCGGTTGCAGTACCGGCAGCCGTTACCGGTTTGGCATCGGCCGCGGTCCGCGTCTCACCTGCGCCGCTTGCGCGTACCGGCTCTTGCGCGGCGGCGGCTCGCAGTTGAGCAACGTCAACGGTTAATTGCTGCCAAGCGTACGCCCAGTGTTTTGGCGCGCAAATCTCTATAGGAACGGCAGCGCCGCGGGATGTCTTCTCCGGCCAGAGGCTGCCTCGCGTCTTTGCACTGCAGACTGGCTTACTGTGTTGCGCATCCCCCGCACGGGCGGGGACGGTAAGGAGCGTCGGGACTATCAAAACCATCGGAATTATCAACCACGTGGTTGCAGCCATATTGCCTGGTCCTCTTTCGCCGGGCTGGATTCTGCGTCGAACCCAGCCGACCGAGATACTATCGCAATCGTGGGCCGAATGTAAGCGCACTGGCGCGCGACTCATGCCTTTTGCATGCATGCGATCTGCCAAAGCTGTGACTGGGACTGGGACAAGCGTCGACACGAGTGTCGACGCGGCACGCAAGAGTGCGCGCGCCACGCGTTATCTTGGGATGGTTCGTGCGGTCGCGAGGGTCGCGATGACCGGCTTCCCCTTGGGTGCGTCTTTCAGTTGGGAAGCGTCGACTGTCAGCTGCCGCCAGCGGTACTTCCGACGCACTTTTGAGCAAATTTCAATCGGAGTACCCGAGGCGCGCCCAGTTTCGGGCCAAAGCGCGCCTTGGGTCCGTGCGTTGCAAGCCGGCTTCGCCGGTTCCGCGCCGCGCACACAGCACGAGACTGATAAGACTAGCGGAATCACTAACCGCATGTTTTGCATCGAAAGGACATCCTACCTCGGCGCGCGTGCAATGTCAGGTACTACCGTACTACTACCCGTTACAAGCCATCTGGCAAACTATAAACAGAGCTTCGGCCCCTCGTTTACAAGTGAAAAGAACATAGTGAAAAAGAACCTGACTCTGTCGTTCGGACTTGCCTTTGACGACCTCTATTCGCATGAAGGCCTGGCGAAAATCGATTCCATCTTCCTGAAACAGTTGGAGGAAGCGTCTCCTTCGCTGCATGAAAGGCTCGTTGAAACGCGACGGAATCCATCCGCGCTGGCGGCGAAACCGGCGTCGGAGCTGATTATCGAACTAGCCCCGTATGTGGAGGATTTCACCGGTACGTTGTTCGGAATCGAATCGGAATTGCGCGATCTGCAGGCCCGCCATCACGCGCTCGCTCCGCTCTATTCGGTGAAGCGGAAATTCGTCCAGCGGAAAGCGTTAACGGGATATACGGTTGAGAAAGCGTCTGTGATCGACGGCTTCGCTGTGTCTGCAGAGCTGGAGGGTTTTCTGCTCGAGCCGCTGACTGAGCGCAGTTTCGCGGAACACGTCGATCGCTGGATGCAGGCGGAAGCCGAGCATGCCGAACCGCTTCGCCTTGCCGCGCTCTATGCGGCTTGGGCTACGCTTTCGCCCGAGGGTAAAGCGAAGCACCGCGCCGGAATCCTGTTCAAGACGCCGCACAAGCTCGACATGCATCATCTGGTACCGGCGCAGGAAGTCGCGCACAGCGGCTTGGTGCAGCTGCAGTTTTCGAGCGACCACTGGCGGCATCGCGAAGGCTTTCAGTTGACCGACGCCGGCACCGATCTAACGGGCGCGCTCGATCACGCCAACTACTGCATCAAGTGTCACAACCAGGGCAAGGACAGCTGCTCGACGGGACTTAAGGAAAAAGACGGGAGTTTCAAAGCCAGCGTGTTCGGGGTGAAGCTCGCCGGGTGTCCGCTCGACGAGAAAATCTCCGAGATGAACGCCGTGAAGGGGAACGGCAACCCGATCGGTGCATTGGCCGTAGTGACGGTGGATAACCCGATGTGCGCTGCCACGGGCCATCGCATCTGCAACGACTGCATGAAGTCCTGCGTGTTTCAGAAGCAGGAGCCGGTGGACATTCCACAGGTGGAAACCAGGGCTTTGAAGGACGTTCTCGAACTGCCGTGGGGATTCGAGATCTATGGCCTGCTGACGCGCTGGAATCCGCTCAACTTCGCGCGGCCGTTTGCGCGGGCGGCGACCGGATATAAGGTTTTGGTGGTTGGCTTGGGGCCCGCGGGATTCACGCTGGCGCATCACTTGATGAACGACGGGCACACGGTGGCTGCAGTGGACGGCCTGAAGATCGAGCCGCTGCCGCCGGATATCTCCGGTGTGGATGCGCACGGGAATCACGTTCCGTTCCGGCCGGTTTACGACATCGCGGAAATCTACGAGCGGCTCGACGAGCGCGTGATGGCCGGGTTTGGCGGCGTCGCCGAATACGGAATCACGGTGCGGTGGAACAAGAACTTCCTGAAGGTCATCCGTCTGCTGATCGAACGGCGGCGTGAATTCAGTATGTATGGCGGGGTGCGGTTCGGCGGCACGCTGACCATCGACAGCGCCTTTGAGCTGGGCTTCGACCACATCGCGCTTTGCGCGGGGGCGGGTCGGCCCACGGTGATCCCGATGAAAAATGGGTTGGTGCGCGGCGTTCGTCAGGCGTCGGACTTTCTGATGGCGCTGCAGTTGACGGGCGCGGCGAAGTTCGATTCACTTGCCAACCTTCAGATCCGCATGCCGATCGTCGTGATTGGCGGTGGTCTGACGGCGATCGATACGGCGACCGAATCGCTGGCTTATTACGTGGTTCAGGTGGAGAAGTTTCTGCGCCGGTACGAGGCTCTGACCGCGGAACTCGGTCAAGAGGAAGTTCGCGCATCATGGACACCCGATGAAGCCGAGATCGCGGAGGAGTTCCTGGCCCATGCGCAGGCGATCCGCAGTGAGCGGCAGGCAGCCGCGCGTGAGGGACGGCGTCCGGAGTTTATCCATCTGCTCAACGCCTGGGGCGGGGTGACGATCGCGTACCGCCGGCGGCTGATCGACGCGCCCAGCTACACGCTGAATCACGAAGAAGTGGCCAAAGCATTCGAGGAAGGCGTGCGATTCGCGGAGTGCCTCGCGCCCGAGGAAGTGCTGGTGAGTGGATCGGGCGCGGCTGATGCCCTGCGGTTCCAGAAGTACCAGTTCGACGAATCCACGGGCAAGATGTCGGCCTCGGGTGAGATGGTTGTCCTTCCTGCGAGGGCGATTTTGATTGCCGCGGGCACTCAGCCAAACACGGTTCTGGCGCGCGAGGACGAGCATAATGTCACGCTCGATGGCCGCTATTTCCAGGCCGTGGACGAGTCTGGAGAGCCGGTCAGGCCGGAGCGAATTGCGAAGCCGAAATCCGCTTATGTGTTGATGTCGCTGCGGCCGGACGGGCGCGCGATCAGCTTCTTCGGCGACCTGCATCCTTCGTTCTCCGGCAACGTCGTCAAAGCCATGGGCAGCGCGAAGCAGGGCTTCCCGGTTGTCTCGCGCGTGCTGGCCCGGCGCGCTGTGTCAGAGCCTCAACCCGCGGCCCTGTTGCGGCGGCTCGATGACCAACTGCGTGCGGTGGTGCATGATGTCGTCCGCTTGACGCCGAATATTGTGGAAGTCATCGTGCGTGCGCCGATTGCCGCGCGGGCATTTAAGCCAGGCCAGTTCTATCGCCTGCAGAATTACGAAGCGCTGGCGCCTCGCACCAAAGACACCGTGCTCGGCATGGAAGGCTTGGCGCTGACGGGCGCGTCCGTGGACCGCGAAAAGGGATTGCTGTCGACGATCGTTCTCGAGATGGGCGGCTCGTCGGATCTCTGCACGCTGTTGAAACCCGGCGAACCCGTAATCCTGATGGGTCCGACGGGCACGCCGAGCGAGACACCCTCCGAAGAGACTGTGCTTCTCGCGGGCGGCGGTCTCGGCAATGCCGTGCTGTTTTCCATCGGGCAGAAGTTGCGCGAAGAAGGTTCGCGTGTGATCTATTTCGCCGGCTACAAGAAGATCATCGATCGCTACAAGGTTGAGGAGATTGAGAAGGCGGCGGATCTGGTGGTGTGGGTCTGCGATGAGGCCCCCGGATTCACGGCGGGGCGCGTGCAGGACAGCGCGTTTGTCGGCAACATTGTGGAGGCGATGGCCGCTTACGGGCGCGGAGAGCTGGGGGAGAACACGATTCCGCTGCACGCGGTGGACCGGCTGATCGTGATCGGGTCGGACGGCATGATGCGGGCGGTGCAGCAGGCGCGTCATGGTGTTTTGTTCCCGTTCCTCAAGCCGGATCACCATGCGATCGGCAGTATTAACTCACCGATGCAGTGCATGATGAAGGAGATTTGCGCACAGTGTTTGCAAGTGCACAAAAACCCCGTGACGGGAGAAGAGACGGTGGTGTTCTCGTGTTTCAATCAGGACCAGCCGCTCGATCACGTGGATTTCGGAAGTTTGCGGACGCGGCTGTCGCAGAACGGTGCGCAGGAGAAAGTCACGCGGCTTTGGATCGACCACTGCTTGCGGGATATCGGCGTGCGCGGCGGTCGAATCCCGGTAAGCGCGGCTTAAGCCGCGTTTACCAGAGCTGTCCTCACTTCTTGTACATAAAGACAGCCTGTTCGCAAGGTGGCGCGGGAACCTGGACTGTGTCGCCTCTGAGAACACGACCCTGGGGTCGGATCACCGGCATCTTGTCGTTCGTCCCTGGCGGAATTACATTGAGCAGGGGAATCGAGCAGATCTTCGGCGTCACGGTCACGGGCCGGGCCAGCACGATCGGTTTGGGCATGCGGGAATTGAGCAGGTCCATCCCCATCATGCGCTTCTTCAGAGCATCAGCCGCTGCGTTACCGGACGAGAAATCCTGCCCGAACCCAGCAGCGCAGGTTAGAAAGAAACACCAGGCCGCTTTCTTCATAGACAAATTGTAGTCCTTTTAAGAAGACCCACTGGCGATAAGATCGCCGGCGCCACGAAGGCTTAGAATGAGAGCCATGGTTCGAAATCTTCGATTGACCCTCGCGGGATTGCTCGTTTGCGGGCTCACCCCCGCCGCCGACCTTGCGGACAACTTCTATTCCAACGTTCATCAACTGACCTCGGGCGGCGAGAACGCGGAAGCGTATTGGGCGCCGGACGGCAAGCGCTTGATCTTCCAGTCGACGCGCGGGGCTTTGAAGTGCGATCAGATCTTCGTGATGAATGCCGATGGGTCGGATCAACATATGGTCTCGACCGGTAAAGGCCGCACCACCTGCGGATATTTTCTTCCCGACAACGAGCACATCCTCTACGCCTCGACCCATCTTGCGGGCGATGCCTGCCCCCCGGATGCCGATCACAGCAAGGGATATGTGTGGGCGGTTTACGGAGGTTATGACATCTTCACCGCCAAAGCCGACGGCAGCGACCTCAAACGCCTGACCGATGCTCCCGGGTATGACGCGGAAGCCACGGTCAACGCGAAGACAGGGAAGATTATCTACACGTCGATGGCTTCGGGTGATCTGGACCTGTGGGAGATGAATCTCAACGGCTCCGCGAAAAAGCAGATCACGAAATCCTTCGGATACGACGGCGGTCCGGTTTTCTCGCGCGACGGAAAAAAGATCGCGTGGAGGGCAGGTCATCCCGCGACACCGGAGACGAAAAAGAAGTATACCGACCTGCTGCATGAAGAGCTGACGAGCCCGATGAAGATGGAGCTGTTCGTGGCGGATGCCGATGGGAAGAACGTCAAGCAGATTACCAACTTCGGGTGCGCCTCCTTCGCGCCGACGTTCACACCGGATGGCAAACAGCTTCTGTTCGCATCAAACAATCACGAGTGCGATTCCAGCAAATTTGAGCTTTACCTGATTAATATCGACGGAACCGGCCTCAGGCAAGTCACTAACTACGGCGGATTCACGTCGTTCCCCGAGTACTCTCCGGACGGGAAGAAGCTCGTGTTCGTGTCCGACTGGAAAGCGCCGGCGAGGTACGAATTCAATATCTTCACAGCGGACTGGAAGCATTAGGGCGATGGATTTCACACGGCGGGAAGCCTTAAAGGCAACCGCGCTGACGCCGCTCGCTCTTATTGCCAACGCGCAGGCAACGGCGCGGCCGAACATCGTTGTCATCCTGGCCGACGATCTCGGGTATGCCGACCTCTCCTGCTACGGACGCCGCGATTTCACCACGCCGAACATAGATCGGATCGCGGCGGAAGGCATGAGGTTCACGCAGGCCTATGCGAATTCGGCGGTGTGTACCGCGACGCGCACCGCGTTGATCACGGGACGTTATCAGTACCGGCTGCCCATCGGTCTCGAGGAGCCGTTGGAATCGAATGAAACGCGCAATGTGGGGCTGCCTCCTTCGCATCCGACACTGCCTTCGCTTCTGAAGAAGGCTGGTTATGGGACGACGCTGATCGGCAAATGGCACCTCGGGAAATTGCCGGATTTCGATCCGCTGAAGAGCGGCTACGATCATTTCTGGGGCTTTCGGGGCGGTGCGCTGGATTATTTCACGCATAAATCCGGGCCGGCGAACACCGAGACCGACGATCTCTGGGATGACGACGTCAAAGTGCATCAGACTGGTTATCTGACCGACCTGATGGGCGCGAAGGCCGCGGCGGTGATCGGCGATTATGCGCGGAATCCGTCGCCATCGGGGCAAATCAGACCCTTCTTCCTGAGTCTGCATTTCAACGCGCCGCACTGGCCATGGGAAGGGCCGGGCGACGAAGCGGAATCCCTGCGCATTTCGGCGTTGACGGATTTCGACGGCGGCTCGCTCGCGACCTACGCGCGGATGGTCCGGCAGATGGATCTGCAAATCGGCCGCGTACTCCAAACTCTGGAGACTTCGGGCATCGCCAACAATACGATTGTCATTTTCACCAGCGACAACGGCGGTGAGCGTTTCGCCGATACGTGGCCGTTCACCGGGAAGAAAACCGAACTGCTGGAAGGCGGCTTGAGGATTCCCGCAATTGTCCGCTGGCCGGGCCACATTCGCGCGGGAAGTGTCACGGAGCAGGTGGCGATCTCCATGGATTGGATGTCCACGCTGCTCGCCGCGGCCGGGGCGATGCCGGACGCCGCTTTCCCCCTCGATGGGATCAGCCTGCTGCCCGCGTTGGTGCAGAATGCCGCGCCGGTGCCGCGCAAATTGTACTGGCGTTACAGGTTGAATGCGCAGCGCGCCATGCGCGATGGCGATATGAAGTGGCTCCGGATACGGGACAATACGTTCCTGTTCAACGTCGTGGATGACCCGTTGGAGCGGGCCAATTTGAAAGACCGCCAGCCCGGCTTATACAGAAAACTGGTCGCTGACTATGAGGCTTGGAATGCGACCATGCTGCCGGAGAATCCCGAAGCCAGGTCGTCGGGTTTCAACGGAAGTCAGCTGGCCGACCATTATGGTGTCGGCCGTTAGTTAACAATCCCGCTGTTAACTTGTGTACTAGTAATACCGGTAGTCATCTGGTACCATGGCCCTGTGCTGAATTGTACTTGGGATGACGTGGAAGCCGCGAGCGTGATGCGCAAACTTGAGGCGCCTGTCGAAGAGCAACAGAAGCAGCAGCTTCGCAGCTATTATTTGACATTGCGCGAAAAATACCGGAGAGCCCGGCACGCGTCCGGCTCACCGGATCCGGCGCCACGCTCCGAATAGTCCCGCCGTGTCTTCTCGGCTTGGCGAAGACAGCCCGCGATAAACTCGGGGTTGCTCACGAACACGCGCATCATTTCCATTGAATGGGGAGATTGTGACCCCGCCGGAATTGTCTGGTACCCGCGTTATTTTGAATGGTTCGACGCCTCGACCGCTGCCCTCTTCGCGGCCGTCGGCGTGTCGAACAGCGTGATGCACAAGGCCTGGCGGATCGTCGGGATACCAATGGTCGACACGCGCGCGAAGTTCTTCCTGCCGTCGAAGTTCGAGGATAGACTTACCATTGAAAGCACTGTGCTCGAGTTCCGGCGCAGCAGCTTCGACGTGCGGCACAGGATGCTGAAGGACGGAGCGCTGGCGGTCGAGGGTTTCGAAACGCGCGTCTGGACCGTGAGGGATCCAGAAGATCCGGAGCGGCTGCGATCGGCGCCGATTCCGGCTGAAGTGATTGCGCTGTTCAGAGATGGGAATTGATGGCCGCGATCCAAACGCCCGCGCTGTTGCATGTCGCCGATCTGGTGGTAAGGATCGCTGAGCCGATCGAGATCGGGCGCATCGCGGGTAATCTGCGGCGCATGATTCCAATTGCCGGGGGTGAAGCGCTGGGCCCGCGAATTCGAGGCAAGGTGTTGCCGGGCGGGGCGGATTATCAGGTCATGCGCGCGGACGGGGTCACCGATCTGCAGGCGCGTTATGTGATTGAAACTGAGGAACGGCAGCTGATTTATGTTGAGAATTCGGGCGTGCGATTCGGCCCGCCGGAGTTGATGGAGAAACTGCGGCGCGGCGAGCCAGTGGATCCCGCGCTGATTTACTTTCGGACCACGCCGCGCTTTGAAACGGCTGCGCCAGGCTACGAATGGCTGATGCAAAATCTGTTCGTTTGCTCGGGGGCGCGCTTCCCGGACCGTGTGGAGATGCGTTTCTTTCAGGTGACTTGAGGGTCGGCGTTACCATTCCCTCCGCGGGATCGCCTTCACCAGCTCCTGGGTGAACGCGTCCTGGGGTTCGCGGAAGATCTTTTCCGGCGCACCCGATTCCACGATGCGGCCTTCGTGCAGAATCTCCATCCGATGCCCAATGGACGCGACCGACAGCAGATCATGCGAGATGAACAGCATTGCCGTGCCGTTGCGGCGGTTCAGGTCCTGCAATAATCGCAGTACCGCGGCCTGTGTGATGGCGTCGAGAGCGCTCGTGGGTTCATCGGCCAGCAGGACCGGCGGTTGATGCATGATGGCGAGCGCGATAAGAAGACGCTGTCCCTGCCCTGTGCTGAGTTCGCCGGCTCGCTGGTCGAGAAATTCCCGCCCGGCCGGCAATTGCACGCTGTCGAGCAGCGCCTTGAAAAAACTTTCCTGTGCGCGCTGCGGCGAGTGCGCGCGCCATGTTTCTTCCAGCAGCGTCCTGACTCGCAGCCGTTCATTCAGCGCGGACGCGGGGCTCTGCGGCACATACCCGATCAGTTTGCCACGCACCGCGCGCATATCTCTCTCGCCCAGTCCGTTCAGTTCCCGGCCCGCCAGGCGAATGCTTCCGGAAACCTCGCCACCCCGATAATGCAGCAGCCGCAGCAGTGAGAGCGCGAGCGTGCTCTTCCCCGAACCGCTCAGCCCGACCAGTGCTGCGATCTCGCCGGGCGCTATGGTCGCCGCGACGTCGTGAAGCACTTCCGTGCGACCGTAGCGGGCCGAGATACGGAATTCGAGAGCTGGGTTCTTCAAATTCGCTCACTCAAGACTGGTTTATTCAAGACTTAGGGACTCGATATTCCACAGGAGCTGCGGCGGCGCCGTCACCGGCTGCACTCCATGCAGCGAAGGCGAGACCGCAGTCAGGTAATCGGGGTTTACCAGATAAATGAACGGCTCCTGTTCCACGACGATGCGCTGCACTTCGTCGAAAGCTTTCTTGCGCAACTCACGCGCGGGCTCGGAAGCCTGCAGAAGCATGAGCTTATCGACGCGGGCCTCCCACTGCGTGGCTGGCGACTTCTGCAGCGGCCACCACTGATGCTGCGGGCCGGAGCTCAGCCAAACGTTCATCTGCTCGATGGGATCGATCTCTACATTCGTGAACCCGAGCAGGCAGGCCTCATATTGCGCGGTCTTTGCAATGCGTTCGATGAGCGAACTGAAGTCGAGCGTCACGATGTTGACCTGGATGCCGATCTTGCGCAGGTCGTCCTGAATCACGGCCGCCATCGCTTCGCGGGGACGGTTGCCGGAATTCGTGATCAGGGAGAATTCGACGGCGTGGCCGCCCCGATCGCGCAGGATGCCGTCTCGCAGAGAGAAACCTTCGGACGCAAGCCCGCGCAACGCCGATTGCGGATTGAAAGAAAGCGGCTTGAGCGACGCGTTGAACCAGAATCGATTCGACGGCGATAACGGACCAGCGGCGGGATGAGCGTAGCCGCGGAAGACGACTCGCGCGAGATCATCGCGGTGTATCGAGGCGCTGACCGCGTGCCGGAAGGCCGCCGACGCGAACCACTTTCTCTTCCAATCCGGAATCGCCGCCGCGGGCGCCTGATTGAACCACATGAACTCGGAATCGAGCGACGCCCCTGGATTGCGGGCGGCCGCGGGCATTTCTTTTGCAACCCGGTCGAAATTCTCCGGCTCGATTTTATTAATCAGATGAGTTTCCCCGCGCAGAAATCGGGTGACCTCGATCTCGCGGTTGGGCTGAATGTCGATCCGGATCGAATCGAGTCTGGGCAATTGCCTGCCCGCCGAATCGCGCTTCCAGTAGTTCGGATTGCGCGCCAGCCGCACATAATCGCCGGGCCTGTACTCGGAAACGAAGAATGGTCCGGCCGAGGCGGGAAGCCTGCCGGAATTCGCGGGAAGGATCGACAGGGCGTCGAACAGGCGGTCGATGCCCGGCTTGGGCTGAGCATAACGGATCGTGATCTCGAGTGGCGAAACGACCCGCACCGTGGGATCGCCCTGCTCGGAACGAAAGGTATCCCCCGCCGGCGAGGCTTGTTTCGGATCGAGCGCCGCGTTCAGTGTGCGCGCCACATCGCTCGCGGTAAGAGGAGAGCCATCGGAGAATTTGAGCCCGGCGCGCAGATTAAAAGTGATGGCGCGGCCGCCGTCGCTCAACTTCCACGAGTCGGCGAGCTCGGGCTGGAGTTGATCGGTAACGCGATTGACACGGAGTAACACTCCTCCGGTCAGATAGCGGATGACTTCGGAATGCTGGTCGGATACGTGGAGGGCGTCGAACGTTTTAGGGTCGCCCGGAAGACAGAAGCGAAGCTCGTGGTTGGGGGCGGCGGCCGAAAGGAGAGCACAGACGAAAACGCCGATTCCAAAAAGCCGTTTCAAGCAACCACCTCGCGGGAGGGTTGCAACGCCTCAAGCGAAATCATCACCAGCATCAGCAGGGCCAGCGGAGCCAGAATCCAGGGATTGTCATGGACACGGCCCGGGTGCTGGAGTTCGGCCAAAAGGTTGCCCCACGAGGGAAGAGGTTCCGCGACGCCGAGTCCAAGCAGTCCCAGGCTGGCCTCCGCAAGGATATACGACGGGATGAGAACGCGGAATTGAGCGATGGCGATGGCGCGCAAGTGCGGCCAGAGGTGTATCAGCGCGATCCTCCAGGACGCAATTCCCGATGCGCGCGCCTGAAGCAGCCAGCCCGAGTGCTTCATCTGGCGGATCGACGCGGCGAAAATTCGCGCCGGCCACGCCCATCCCGCGACTCCCATCAGGCCAAAGGTTATCAGAATGGACGCAATCGGCCTGGTATTCAACGGCAGCGTGGCGCGCAGGATGATGAACAGGAAAATCCACGGCAGAGAGAGGCACAGCGTCGTAAGTCCGGAAAGTACGCGCCCGGCCGCGGCGGCCACCAGCAGCGCGATCAGAATCGAAACCAGCGCGGCCGCGGGAGCGAGCAGGATCGAGACGCGCGTCGCATAGAGGAGCCGCGAAAAGCGGTCGCGCCCCAAATCGTCCGTGCCCATCGGGAACTGGCTGCCGGCCGGAGAGTTTGGCGCCTCGCGGAACTGCCGGCTGTAGTCGTAGGGAGCGAGCGAGGGCGCGAAGATCGCAGTCATCCCGATCAGTAGGAGCAGGCTGATTGCCGCTCGTTTGAAATTGCGCCTCATGCGCGTTCTCCCGCAAGACCTGTTGCGAGGTCCCCGGCCGCATGAACCAGCGTCACAAAGAACGTGATGATGAGCGACATGCCGCAAAGCAGCGGCATGTCGCGGGACGTGGCGGCCTGCAGCGCGAGTGCGCCCAGCCCCGGTACGTCGCACAATGCTTCGATCGGAATCGCCGATCCGAAGGCCAGCACGAGAGCCACGCCGAGCAGCGCAAACAGTTGCGGCGCCGCGGCCAGCAGTACGTACCTCGCGGCAATCACGATCGGTCGAACCCCTCGCGCCCGCGCGGCGAGAAGGACCGGAGACGCATAACAGTCGTCGAGAAGCGCCCGCATGGTCCCAAAGACGCGTGGCAACAAAGCCAGGCTGAGTGCCAGGCCGAGCGGCGCCTGATAGAAGAAAAACACCAGCGCAAGCACGGCTGGAGGGATCGCCAGGAGTAGTCCGCTGATGGAAGACGCAGTGGCTTCGAGCGCGTCACGGCGCGGCCAGACAGCCATCCAGGCGAGCAAACCGCCGAGCAGCCAGCCGCCGCCGGTCCCCCATAAGATGAGCCGCAGGGTTACCGGAGCTCTTTCGCGCAGCAATTCGTTCACGGGGAGCTTTAGATTTTGCGAAACGCCGAAGTCGCCCCGAATGGCGCGGGCAAGATAGTGCGCGTAAAAGACGGGGAGCGAGTTCTCGCGGCTGCGTTGCTCATGCAAGACGCGCAAGGTAGCGGGGCTGATATCGGGGTTCAGGTCCTCGGGGATGGAATCGAACCCGGGACTGTAGCGGACAAGTGCCGAGGCGAGAAAGCCGCCAGCGAGTACAACCAGCGCGAGAGTGATCAGGTTGGACGCGATCCGGTTTGCGAACGGAAATCCCGAGTGCATCGCGCTTCTACGACGCGGCGACAGTTACGTGCGGGGGTTCGATCGAAACGACGGAACCCGCCTTCTTGCGCTGGCGCTTGCTCTTGTACATGCGCCGGTCCGCTTCCGCCAGCAGGTCCTCGGCGTCCTTCCCGTCCTCGGGATAACAAGCCACGCCGACGCTCATCGACAAAGCGCTGGTCTCGGGAGTCGAATCTCCGGCGCGTTTGGCAACCGCGCGCATCCGGTCGATCTTGAGATCGAGTTCCTCTCGATTCGCGCCCGGAATCAACAGGACGAATTCGTCGCCGCCCATCCGAGCGACATAATCGGGAGGGCCGCAATGTTCCCGCAGTCCGTTGGCGATCAACCGGAGCACCTTATTCCCGGTGAGATGGCCGAACCGGTCGTTTACCAGCTTGAATCCATCCAGATCGCAGACAATAACCGCCAGCGACGAACCTGTTCTCTGTGCGCGGCCCAGTTCGTTATCGAGCGACAGGAAGAGAGAACGCGCGTTCGGGAGATTCGTCAGATAGTCTGTCGTAATAGAAGTCTCGAGCAGGCGGTGCGTGAGCGCGGTCTCGACCGCCAGCGCCACTTTAGGACTGATGGCGAGCAGTATGCGCAGGTTTTCCTTACTGAACGCGTCGCGCTCAGCCCGATAAAGCGCCATGACGCCGAGCACTCCGTTAATGCCGTTGAGCGGGACCGCGAGTGCCGCGCGCAGCGTGCTGTACTTGGTGGGGTCGTTCAGGTAGCCGGCTTCCACGGAAGGATTGCCGTTGAGAAGCGGTTTATTATTTTCCGCTACCCACCCGGAAAGTCCCTGGCCGAGGGGAATTTCGAGAGACGTAAACAGCCGCAGGTTCTCGCCGCTCACATACTCCGGAATCAGTTTGTCGTCGCGCCGGATATAGACCGCGATCGTTTCATACGGGATCAGGCGCTTCATGCGCACGCCGACAAACGCCAGGGCTTCCTGCAGGCTGAGGAGGTTCCCCAAGTCCTGGGTGAGCTCATACAGCATCTGGGCTTCCTGCGTAGCCGCGGCTATGGAGGAAAGCGGATCGCCCGCGGAATCCGCGCCGCCCGGCACCATTTCCTCGGCCGATTCGGCGAACCCGGTGGCGGGCGCGCGGCCGTGCTGGACTTTCACGTCCATCGAAAGCTTGATCTTTTCCTTGTCCGCGCCCGAGGCCGCCGCCAGTCGCTCCAGCTCAATGTAACGCCGCCGCATAATATCGACAATCACCGGATCGAAACTCTTGCCCGACTCGGAAATGACGATTTCCATCGCCTGATCCAGCGGCAAGGCCCGGCGGTACTGGCGGTCGGAAGCCAGCGCATCCAGACAATCCACCACCGAGAGAATGCGCGCGCCAATCGGAATTTCTTCCCCCGCCAAACCGAACGGGTAGCCCGAGCCGTCCCATCTCTCGTGATGCGCGCGGACGATTGGAACCACGGGATAGGGGAATTTGACCTCTTCCAGAATCTCCGCCCCAACCAGCGGGTGGATCTTCATCTTTTCGAACTCTTCCGGAGTCAGCCGGCCCGGTTTGGAGATGATATGCTCCGGCACCGCCAGTTTGCCGATGTCGTGAAGCAGAGCCGCCGCCTGTAAAGCGTCCAGGTCCTTTTGGCTGAGACCGATTTCCCTGCCGATCTCCGTCGCGTAAACCCGCACGCGCTGCAAATGATCGGCAGTGGTGGTATCTTTGGCTTCAATCGCGAGCGCCAGCGCTTCGATGGTCCTCAAATGGAGACCTGCGATTTCCTCGACGTGTTTCTTGTCTTTCTCCAGCCGCTCGAGGTAAATCCGGTACGACCGGTATACGAAGTAGCCGATCGGGAACAGCACCAGCGCCGCGTACCACGAGTCCTGTTTGGTCAGAAATACAATCAACCAGGCTACGGAAGCGGCTACCAGGTGATAGGGGAGAATCCAGAAGTAAGTCTGATACCAGGTCCGGTAAATGGATTTACGCTCGGTGAGCGCGATGACTCCGGCCACCAGTACCGTATTGACGACAAAATACGTGCAGGCGGCGAGACCGAGCAGGACGGGATGCAACTCGCCCAGCATCGGATTGAGCGGCCCGTGAAACACCGTATAGGCCGCCATGACGGCCAGCGCGATGGAGCACGTGGTGAAGGCGATCCGGATTGCTTTGGGACGTGAGCGCGGCCGCCAGAGGCTCTGCACAATAGTGCGCGCCCCGCCCAGCACAATCGCTTCGGGCAGGCTGAAGTGAACGATTCCTATAAGGAGAAAAAGGAAATTCACCGAGAGGGTGGCAAATACCATCGGCAAGCGGATCTTCAGGCCCGAGGTCAGAATTGTGACGAGAAAAAAAGACCAGAACGGTATTGGGTGGGCGGAACTGAAGTGCGCCACCTGCATCGCCACCCCGAAGGTTCCAGCCGCGAGGATCAGTGCGATATATAGTCTGGCCCGAATCGGCATGGAAAGTAAATCACTCGCGGTGCACGTCGTGTTCCGATGCTGGTTGGATCAAATAAATCATAGCAAATAAATGCTATTAGCGTCACCTCCGCGGTGCCCGGCGTGACATTCAGGCACAACGTCGGCGCAGGGTGTCACTCGCCCCTATTGCCAATTTGACACACAAAGGAATACCTCCCCAAACGCGGAGGTGGCAGCCCCTCTCTGAGGTTAACATTGACAAATCAATAGGTTGGCGCAGTAATGGATGCATGGCTGGGACATGGAAACGATCTGCCACGCAAGGTGACGAAGTGACGCCTGTGGGCCTCCCGGTCAGGATCGATTCAACGGATCAGACTTTCCCGATCCGACCCGAACGGCGGCCAACGGTGGAACCCCGCTACGAAGAGTTTCTCGGGATGACGACCGTAATCGCCTCTCCGGCGATGCGCCGTCTGATTTCCGTCGCGTGCAAAGTAGGAAGGACCGATTCTCCGGTTCTCATCACGGGCGAGAGCGGGACCGGCAAGGAACTGATCGCCCGCGCCATCCATCATTATTCCGCCCGTGCCGGCAAACCGTTTATCGATGTGAATTGCGCCGCGCTCCCCGAGCATTTGATGGAAAGCGAACTTTTCGGCTACGAAAGAGGCGCGTTCAGCGGCGCCGAGAGCATGAAACCCGGCCTTTTCGAGGCGGCGCACACTGGGACGCTCTTTCTCGACGAGATCGGCGAACTGGACAGCCGGATGCAGGCCAAACTGCTGCGCGTTCTGGATGGCCAGTCCTATTTCCGCTTGGGCGGCTCGCGAAAAGTGATGGCCGATGTCCGCATCGTGGCAGCCACCAATCTCAGTCTCGAAGAAGCGGTCCTGAGCGGCAAGTTCCGGCGCGATCTGTTTCATCGGCTGGATGCATTTCACCTGCATTTACCGACTCTGCGGGAGCGCGTGGAAGACATAGCGCCCCTGGCGGTGTGGTTTCTGCGGGAGTCTCCGCTGACGTTGAGTGACGAGGCTCTGGCGATGCTCGAGGATTATTCGTGGCCCGGCAACATCCGCGAACTCAGGAATTCGCTCAACAAGGCGATCATGTTCGCGCCCGGCCCGCAAATCGAGCCCGGCGATCTGCCTCTGGAGATTATCGAGGGCCAGAGAGAAACGGCCGACGAGGGATATTCACTCGACGGACTGGAACAGCAGACCATCCGCAGAGTCCTGGCGCAAACCGGCGGGCATCAGCAAAAAGCGGCTGATCTTCTGGGAATATCGCGCCGTACCCTGATCCGGAAACTCAAGCTCTACCGCTCGCCGGAACACTTTGTCAAACAGGCCGGCAAACATCAGGGCGGCCAACATCAGGCCAGCAAGAGAATCGTAGCGTGACGACCACCGCCGCCAACGGGATCGGCAGCGCTCTGCCCGGTTTGCCGGAGCGCCTGCCGGAGCACGGCCTCGCGCTGCCCGCGTATCTCCCCCCTCCTCCGCGCACGCTGGACGATATCGATATTCCGGAAAGCATCCTAATGGACCTGGCGGTGCGACATGTGAACGCGCGCTCCGTCGCCAGCATTCATCTGCTGGCCCGGCTGATGAAACTGCCGCTCGAACTCACGGAAGCGCTGTTTCGGCGTCTCAACGAGCAACAGTATTTCGAAGTCCGGCGGATGTCGGGCGACGACTATATCTTCTCGCTCAGCCCCAGCGGCCGGAAGTTGGCGGCCGAGCGCGCTCTTTCCTCCCGATATATGGGGCCCGCGCCGGTTTCCATGAAGTCGTGGGCTGCGGCGGTTCGCGCCCAAGTGGCTCTGCTTGACGTGACGCGCGAGAAACTGCGCCGCGTATTCGCGGATATCGTGGTCGAAGACAAGTTGCTGGATGCTCTTGGTCCGGCCCTGATTTCGCAGAATGCGATTTTTCTGTATGGCCCGAGCGGCACCGGAAAAACCACCGTCGCGGAAAGGCTGATGCGGGTTTTCGACGATGCGGTTGTGGTCCCCTGGGCCGTCGAGGTCGATGGGCAGATCATCACCCTGGCCGATCCGGTCGTGCACCAGGCGATCGAGTTCGAAAATCTCGATGTCGATCCGCGCTGGATGGTTTGCAGGAGGCCGTTCCTGGCCGTTGGCGGGGAACTCGTCCCCAGTATGCTCGATTTGTCGAGGGACGAGGCAAACGGCTCGTTCAGCGCCCCGCTGCAGATGAAGGCCAACAACGGAATCCTGCTGATCGACGACTTTGGACGCCAGATGATCTCGCCGCGCGATCTGCTCAACCGCTGGATCGTGCCGCTCGATCGCCGTATCGACTTCCTGTCGCTCGGCAGCAGCGGCAAGTTCGACATCCCGTTTGAGCTGCAGATTGTCTTCTCTACCAATCTGGCGCCCCAGGAACTCGCCGATGAAGCGTTTCTCCGCCGCATTCCGAACAAAATTCTGCTGGAACCGGCCAACCCGGATCAGTTCGACGCGATCTTTCGCATGAACGCAGCGGCAACCGGCATGACCTTCGAACCGGGCAGTGAGGCATGGCTCCGTGAATTGTGCCTGCGGCACAGCCCCGACCTTCGGCCGTGTTTCCCGCGGGATATCTGCGGCGCCATCCGGGCCATCACCATCTACGAACATCGAAAGCCCGCCATCACGAAATCGGACCTGGAACGCGCCGTCGCGGGCTACTTCGTTTGATTCCGCGTGGCGCACGCTCTCAGCGTGTTGGCCAGTCGCAGCACATGGGACAGGCCTTATCCGCGGACAAGGTGACCCGTTGGTTGATACCCGTGGTCGGGAGACTCTTCTCGACACCACTTTTTTCGAACGGCGCCGTTCGTCGGCACGCTGAAAGCGTGCGCCACGTTCCTCTTTAGCGCGTGGCGCCCGAAAGGGCCCGGTATTTCCTCAGCAGCTCATACAAAACCACCGCGCCTGCCGACGCCACATTCAGCGAGTGCTTTCGTCCCAGCATCGGAATCCGGATATACGTGTCGGCCAGCGCCGCCACATGCGGCGTGAGCCCATCCGTCTCGTGGCCGAACAGAACGCACACCGGAAAGCGCGGTTGCCAGTCGAAGAGGTCGATCGAATGCGCGCTGGTTTCGATGGCGGCGATCTCATAGTTGGCCAGCCGCAGTTCGCCGATGGTCAGCTCCGTTTCGGGGCAATGCTGCCACGGCACCGTCTCCTCGGCGCCCAGAGCCGTCTTCGCAATCATGCGCTGCGGAGGATAGCCGGTGATACCGGTGAGATAAAGCTTTTCCATCGCCACGGCGTCGGCAGTGCGGAAGAATGCGCCCACGTTGTAGAGGCTCCGGACATTTTCGAGCAGCACGCAGACAGGCAGGGGCCGGACGCCTTCCCAGGAGGATGCGGCGACCGTGGCGCGATAGGGCACACGGGTGTTGCCTGTTTTATCAGTCGGCGTCTTATTCGACTTCGACAACTTCGATCACTCCGTTCCCCCACACAGTATGTCTGCCCACGCCGGTCCACCACGCGGCGCGCAAGTAGGGGAGAACCTCGGTAAGATCGCCGCCGTAATCCACCCGACCCGTAACGCCCCCGATCCCATGCACCGCTCCCGTGCGCGAGCTGAGGCGGCGCACATCCTGGTACTGAAGATCGCAACGGACGGTGCGCACCTGGCCGGCCCGCTCCGACAGCGCGCCAAAATCGATCGGCAATGGACCTTCCCCGTAGAGGCTGCGCAGCGCGCCGATGCGATCCCGTACCCGGGCGAACAAAACTCCGAACGGCATTTCGGTATGGGACGGATTGCCTTTCAACTCGGTCGGCGTGCGAAACGACAGAGTGCATTTCGAAGCCTCGGGTCCTGCGGCAAGGTTCACGGCGATGTCGTTACCGGCGTCTTCCCCGACCAGTTGCACGCGCCCCCGGCGCGGACCCAGCCCGCTGCGCGCCCATTCGGAAAAGGCATCCACGAAGATCTCGCGCAATGGCTGCCTCAGATCGAAGACGTGTATGTCGAGAGAAAACGTCTCGCCCGGCTTGACGCGTTTTCCGTCCAGGTGCGCCGCGCGCAGCACGAACGGGCGCGGGGAGCCGGGAGCGGACACGTCGTCGAAACGAAGAGTTGTTCCCAGCGCCCCCCGCAGGACATTACCCGCCTTGCCGGGAGGGAAATAAACGCTCTCCGTTGCCCGGAAATGAAAACGGTAAAAGAGAAGCCGGAAAACCAAACTGCGATGCTAACACCGAAAGGAGTTCTTCCGTGGCGCGTCCGGTTAAGATAAGGGATTGGAAATGTTATCGCAGAAGCGCCGCGGGCGCGCCGCCGAGCGGCGCTGAGGACCAGCCCTGTTCCGTCCTGCTTTTGCCCTCCTGATAGCGCTGCCCGCTCTTGCGCAGGTGCAAGCGGATCTGGCTGCGCTCGTTTCTCGCCCTTCTTTGGCCGCTTGGCGGAAAAATCATCCGGGCGAACGTCTCGATCGCGCTCATTACGAATCATATAAAGACGACTACGAGGTGGATTTCGCCCGCCTGAACCGTTGGTGCGCGGCATCCGTGGATCAGGCGCCCGGAAAACCGCTGCGTGTCGCATTATTTTATGTGCCCTCACTGCCTTCGCCCGGACCGCAGGTGCGCACCGGCGATTGTGAACTCGATGCGATCTGGTACGAAACGCAGAACCTGGACACTCGAGACAGCCTGGTCCATGAGCTTTCGGCGTCCTGGGGCGAACCGAACGGCGCTTCCGCCGAGCCGGATATTCGAGGCTGGGGACTCTGGAAGTCCATTGTGGGCTGGCATATCTCGGATACCGACATCTGGGTCGCGAATGACCCAAATACGACGCAGCCCGGCCGCAAGCCCCGGCTGCTGGTTTACATGAGAAGAACGATGCCGCGTGACTTTGACGTCATGGACCGCTGGTTCGGCAGTGTCATCGAGAGTCAGGCTGTGGTGGCGGACGCGGTCGCGCAAATCGCTGGGCTCGACCCGGCGCTGACGTCGCCCATTCTGAGCCACTCGCGTTGTAGCGAGGGGCCGGCGGAGCGCAACGGAGATCTGATCGAACCTCTCGCCCGATGGCTCGCCGCGGCAAAAGCGCTCACGCCGTCCCGCCGGTCGGCCGCTTTGCTGCTGGCCGACTTCTATGTCACTTGCGCCGGCACCTCTCCCGATCCGGATCGATTGCAGAAAAGCCTCACCGAGTTCGGCGCGAAATATGAGACGCGCTTCGTCAAAGACGGCCCGGACTACGCCCACAACTTTCGCGAGCAGGCCGAAATGCTCGATCCTCGGGGTCCTGCGGGTGAATTGGCGGGTTTCGTCAGCCTCACCGATCCCTGCTTTTTGAAAGGCTCTACGCTCCAGCGAGGTCAAGCTTGGCCCGATCTGGTGATCGAAAAAGGCACAAAGATGCTGACCATCTTTCCACCGACCCGGTGGACACCCTACGTCCACTATGCACTGGCCCGGGCGCACGCCGTTAAGCTGTCTTTCGCGTTACCGGGAGGCGCTGGCGACGATGGCGACCTCGCTCCTCTCAGCGCAGCGGTGATGCAGGAAGAACGCTCTGCTGCGATCACGCAATTCCGGTATTTCCTGAAAAAGAAACCGGGGACCGAATCGGTGTTCGCGTCGCAGGAAGCCTGGCGGCTGCTGGCGGGCCTTCCGCCAAGCCAGATCCACTTCGGTTGCACCGGCGAATAGGCTCCGTGGGGCAGACCATCGTTTTCTGTGGTCTGCCCTGCCTTGTAAAAGAAATGGCTTACGACAAGAACGATCCTCCGCCCCACACATCCAATTCAATCGGCCGCGGTTGCCGCCGCCTCGCCGAATTCCATCGCCCGCTGCCAGCGGTCCTCGAACAAATGCTTCATCGCCTCGCCCAACCCCGCATGGTCGAAAACGAGCGATGTCCACGTCGGATTACTGATCACCGGATCGAGCAGCGCAATCAGCCCATTCCGGTCATCGAACAGCGCCAGTTTCAGAGGCAGCGACGGCGCCTGGCGAATCTCCACTCCCGCCGCCGCGTATTCGGACAGCCTTTGCTTGTGATGCTCGTCCAGCGTTCCGCTCTCGATCAGAAGGCGGCACGATACCCCTTTCCCCCGGGCCTGCTTGACCAGCATCTCGTCCAGCGGGTCCACCGCGTAAGGAGGTCGCGAAAACTCCAGATATTCAGCCTTCACTTCCGCCAGCATACGCCGGTATTCGGAAGCAGTCTGTGTCGGCTCCGCCACGATCCGGAGGAAATCGAGGGTCCCGCGGCCACCCTTGCCTTCGGAGTAGAGGCCGCTCAGATCCTCCATCAGATTGCTGGCGGACCGCGCCTGATCGGTAAGCTCCTGCTCGGCGAGTTGCCTCTTGCGGGCCAGATAGGCCGGTATCGCGAGGTTCGGTTCCACGGCGGAGAAAAGCTTGGTGCGGTCCTGGACCACGCGGGCGAAACCCTTTTCCACTAAACTGTCCAGCACTTCATAGATCTTTTGCCTCGGTACGTGCGCGCGGGGAGCAAGTTCGAGGGCCTTGAACCGGGAATGCCCGAGCAGCACCAGATACGACCTGGCCTCATACGCATTGAGCCCGAGGTGTTGCAGCGCCCTCCAGAAGCGCTGATATTCGACTTCCGCCAAATCCTGTTTCATGGTCGCTCTGCGCTGGCCGTTGGCCGCGCCCATTCAACTCTATCCGAAGTCTGGCCACAGTGCAGCGAATAAACGATTTCTCTAATCCAAGTGTTTTCAACACCGTTCTTGACTTCCTAGTACTAGAACCCTAAAATTGTCATGAAGAGTACCAGCATGAAGCTAAAGGGGCGGTGGTGTCGATTTTGACCGGAGCCGATACGTCGTCGAGCGAGGGAACGGCGCACGCGCAGATCCGCGTCCTGATCGTGGACGATCAGAATCTCTTCCGCGACGGGATCGCGAACCTTCTCAGCAATCAGCCTGGAATTGAAGTATCGGGCTGCGTGGACACACCCGCTGGGGCCGTCGAGGCGCTTCGCAAGTGGCGTCCGGATGTCGCATTGGTAGGGTGGCCCGCCAGTTCGCTCAACAGCCACAAGGTGTTCGCGGCTATTCAGGAAGCCAAGATGCCTACCCGCGTGATCATGCTGGCCAGCGAGGATCTTAAAGAAGATTTCCTCGATGCGGTCCGCCAGGGCTGCTGTGGAATCGTACCCAAACAGACCTCCACCGCACTATTGGTCAAGAGTATCCACAAAGTGCATGCAGGCGAATTCTGGCTCGACCGCACCACCACCGCTGAAGTGATCCGCCGTCTGGCCAAGAAGGGCGCAGGCACCGCCAACACGGGCGCGAGGCTCGGTCTCCGCGAACAGGGCGGTGCGCTCAGCGCGCGTGAGCGGGAGATTGTCATCCTGGTAGCACAGGGTTTCAAGAATAAGGAAATGGCCGAGCGCATGTTCATCAGCGAACAGACAGTCAAGAACCATCTGCACAATATCTTCGACAAGCTGGGCGTTTCCGACCGCTTGGAACTCGCCCTATACGCCATCCATCACAATCTGCACGACCAATCTTAACCTTTAAAATCTTGCATATACGGCTAACAGCCGCGTCCTTTTTCACTCTAGAACGAACGCAGTCTGGCAGCCGCGCCTCCCTCTGCACTCACGACACTTGACAATCTGACACTCATATTTCATAATCAGAGAGAACTAATAGAGGAGGTTCCTGAAAGGATCATGGGCAAGATTATTGGTATAGACCTCGGCACGACGAACTCCGTTGTCGCCGTCATGGAGGGCGGTCAGCCGACTGTGATCGCGAACCAGGAAGGAGCTCGCACAACGCCTTCCGTGGTGGCGTTCACCAAGACCGGAGAGCGCCTCGTCGGGCAAGTGGCCAAGCGCCAGTCTATTACAAACCCCGAGAATACGATTTTCTCGATTAAGCGGTTTATGGGCCGCCGCATGGATGAAGTGAGCGAAGAGCTGAAGATGGTCCCGTACAAGGTCGCGAGGGGTGAAAATGGCGACGCGCGCGTCGAGATCCAGGGCAAGAAATACACGCCGCCCGAGATCTCCGCGATGATCCTCACGAAGCTGAAGGAAGCCGCCGAGGCCTATCTGGGGCAGAAGGTAACCGAAGCCGTCATCACCGTGCCGGCCTATTTCAACGACTCGCAGAGGCAAGCCACCAAAGACGCGGGCAAGATTGCCGGGCTGGACGTCAAGCGCATCATCAACGAGCCCACGGCGGCCGCGCTCGCTTACGGATTGGATAAGAAGAAGAACGAAACCATCGCCGTGTACGATTTCGGCGGCGGCACCTTCGACGTGTCCATCCTCGAAGTCGGCGACGGCGTGGTCGAAGTGAAATCCACTAACGGCGACACCCACTTGGGCGGCGACAACATTGACCAGCGGGTAATGGATTGGATCATCGCCGAGTTCAAGAAGGAACAGGGCATCGATCTTTCGAAGGACCAGATGGCGCTCCAGCGTCTCAAGGAAGCTGCCGAGAAGGCCAAGATGGATCTCTCCACGCTGCTCGAGACAGACGTCAATCTGCCGTTCATTACGGCCGACGCCAGCGGTCCGAAGCACCTCGCCATGAAGCTCACGCGCTCGCGTTTCGAGCAGATGTGCGAAGACATTTTCCAGCGCTCGGTAGGGCCCTGCAAACAGGCGCTGCAGGACGCCGGGGTCACGCCCGACAAGATCGACGAAGTAGTGCTGGTGGGTGGTTCCACGCGCATCCCGCGCATTCAGGCGATCGTCCAGCAGCTCTTCAACAAAGAGCCCAACAAGACCGTGAACCCCGATGAAGTAGTAGCCGTGGGCGCGGCCGTGCAGGGCGGCGTTCTGGGCGGCGAAGTAAAGGATGTTCTGCTGCTTGACGTCACGCCTCTCACGCTCGGCATCGAGACTCTGGGCGGCGTTTTCACCAAGCTGATCGACCGGAACACGACCATCCCGACCCGCAAGAGCGAGACTTTTTCGACGGCGGCGGAGAATCAGACCTCGGTCGAAATCAAGGTGTTCCAGGGCGAGCGGGCCATGGCGAAGGACAACCGGCAGCTCGGCGTGTTCCAGTTGATCGGAATTCCGCCGGCGCCCCGCGGCGTGCCGCAGATCGAAGTTACCTTCGACATCGATGCCAACGGCATTCTGAACGTGGTTGCCAAGGACAAAGCCACCAACAACGAGCAGAAGATCACCATCACGTCTTCGTCCGGCTTGTCGAAAGACGAAGTCGAGAAGATGGCGAAGGACGCCGAATCCCATGCGGCCGACGACCGCAAGGCGAAGGACCAGATCGAAGCCCGCAACCGCGCCGATGCCATGGTCTACAACGTTGAGAAGACGCTCAAAGAGCATCGCGACAAGATCGGCGACGAAGATGCGAAGGCCATCGAAGCGGCGCTCGAGGAAGTGAAAAAGTCCATCAACGACAACGATCCCGATAAACTGAACGCCGCGACCGACAAACTGACCCAGGCCAGCCACAAGCTGGCTGAGGCGATGTACAAAGCTTCCCAACCGGGGGCAACTCCGGATGGAGCCGCTCCTCCTCCGCCAGGCGGAGATAAGCCGAAGGAAGACGTGGTCGACGCCGAGTTCGTCGACGTCGATGACAAGAAGTAGGTAGCGCCGGCGATCTTGTCGCCGGTGGGTTTATAAGGGAGGCGGGCTGTCACTAACCAATGCCGTCAGCGCCAAAACACGACTATTACGACACCTTGAGCGTCCCTCGGACCGCCTCGGAAGACGATATCCGCAAGGCTTACCGGAAGCTCGCCCGAAAGTACCATCCGGACCTGAATCCCGGAGACAAATCGGCCGAAGACCGTTTCAAGAACGTACAGGAAGCCTATGACATCCTGAGCGATTCCAGGAAACGGCAGATGTACGATCAGGTGGGATTTTACTCGGATGCCGGATTCGCCGCTGGCGGAGGCGCTGGCCCCAAAACCCATCCCAACATGGATTTCAATGGGTTCGATTTTTCCGAGATGTTCAAAGGCGCGCAGGCCGAGACGGAAGCCCGCAGGCGCGCCGGCGGCGCGGGCGGAGGCGCCGGTTCCGGCTCGTTTAAAGACATCTTCAGCCAGTTCTTCCACAGCGGTGGTGGTGGCCAGGAGAGTGAGCACGCGCCCGAAAAAGGGGCCGATCTCGAGTACGGATTGAGCATCGGCTTTTGGCAGGCCATCCGCGGAACGCAGGCCAAAATCGAGATCACGCGCTACGACCAGTGCCCCACCTGCCACGGAACGGGCGGCAACGAAGCCGGGTCGGTTGCCTGTCCGCAGTGTAATGGCACGGGCAATGTGACCCAGATGGCGGGCAACATGAAGTTCAACCTCACATGCCCGCGATGCAACGGCAAGGGCCGGCTCAAGAACGTCTGCCCCACCTGCCACGGCGATGGCCGGTTGGCGCATTCGGAAATGGTGGAGGTGCGCATTCCGCCCGGCGCGCAGAGCGGCTCGCGGCTGCGGGTTGCGGGCAAAGGCAATGCCGGAACCATGGGCGCCCCCGCGGGCGATCTCTACATCACTACCAACGTGGAGGAGCACCCCTTGTTCCGCCGCGAAGGCGACAACATTCAGCTGAAGGTGCCGATCACCGTCGCCGAAGCGGGCCTCGGAGCCAAAATCGAAGTACCGACCATCGACGGCAAAACGCTCCTCAAGATCCCGCCGGGCACCCAGAACGAGCAGAAATTCCGGCTTCGCGAACGGGGCGTCTTCAATTCCCGCAAGAACACTCGCGGAGATCAGATCGTCCAGGTGGTTCTCAAAGCTCCCGTGGTTCAGGATGAGCGCACGAAGGAGATATTGCGCGAGCTGGCCACGCTGCATCCGGAAGATCCCCGCAGGGAACTCTGGGAAGAGGAGGAGCATGTCAATGCCTGAGAGATCGAAGGGGCGCGAAAAATCGAAAGCCGCGTACATGATCTCCTCGGTGGCGGAGCAGTACGGGGTTCATCCGCAGACGCTCCGCCTTTACGAGCGCGAAGGATTGCTCAAGCCCAGCCGCAGCGATGGAAACACTCGGCTCTACACAGATGAGGACCTCGAAAGGCTCGAAGTCATTCTGCATCTGACCCGCGAACTTGGCGTGAATCTGGCGGGCGTTGAAATCATCCTCAACATGCGCGCCAAGATGTCCGCCATGCAGGGTCAGATCGAAGAGTTCGTGCAGAGTCTGAACCACGAACTGGCGAACCGCCCCCGCCCGGAACGGCCCGAAGAGAGAAATTCCCTGATTCCGGTGGTCCGGCTTATGCCCAAGATCATCCCTAAAACGCGCCGCGGAATCTGATATATTGGGCGTGCTTTCCTGAAATACTTATTGAGGTGACGATTGAATATGAGAGCGAAGCTTGGACTACTGATTGCCTGTGGAACCGGACTCCTGATATCGGCGCTCCCCATGTCGGCCCATCACTCGTTTGCGGCCGAATACGATGCCAGCAAACCCGTCGAGTTGAAGGGGAGGGTGACAAAGGTCGAGTGGACCAACCCGCACGCCCGCTTCTATATCGACATCAAGGATGCCGACGGCAAGGTGACCACTTGGAATTTCGAGCTCGCCAGTCCCAACGTCCTGACCCGCAACGGCTGGACTCGGCACTCCCTTCAGGAGGGCGACGAAATCACCGTGCAGGGATCGATGGCCAAGGACGGCTCCAATCTTGCCAATGCGCGTACGGTAACCCTGGCCAACGGCAAGAAAGTCTTCGCCGGATCGAACACCGATCCCAAGTAGGAGTTTCCCCATGAAAAAGCGCTTCGACATTGCCGTCATTGCCCTGGTGGCCGCTGCATCTCTGTGTGCTCAAACCACGGCTGCGCAAACTACGCCGTCGGCTGTTCAGAATAAGGTAGCTCCGGCGGGTGGCAGCGTCGATGTTGCGACCGCCACGGCTCCCGCGGTGGGACGCAGGCGAGTTCCGGAGCGCGTTAAAGGCCCCACGCCCCACTTGGCGGACGGCACCGTGGATCTTTCAGGCGTTTGGAACGGCGGCGGACCCATTGGCGACATCGCCCAAGGCATGCCCAAAGGTGCGGTAATTCCCATGACGCCCGCGGCCGAGAAGATCTTCAAGTCGCGCCAGTCGAAGGACGATCCGGAGGCAAATTGCCTGCCGACCGGTGTGCCGCGCATCGCGCCCTACCCCTGGAGGATCGTTCAAACCCCCACGCACGTTTTCTTCCTGTTCGAAGGGAACATCCACAGCTTCCGGCAAATCTTCGTGGACGGCCGTAAGCATCCCGACGACCCCGACCCCACTTGGTACGGACACTCGATTGGCCATTATGAGGGCGACTCGCTGGTAGTGGATACCATCGGCTACAACGACAAGTTCTGGTTCGATTTCGCCGGTCATCCGCACACCGAGCAGCTTCACACCATCGAGCGCTACAGCCGTAAAGATCTCGGGACTTTGGATGTAGAGACGCAGATCATCGATCCGGGCGCTTACTCCAAACCGTTCACGATCAATTTCTCCGCGAATCTGCGGCCCAAGGAAGAACTGATGGAATACATCTGTCAGGAAAACCAGGTGGACGCGCAACACCTGGTCGGCTTCACCGGGCTTAACTAATTTAACGTGGCGCAGACGATCGCTTTCCGTCGTCTGCGGTTGTTCCGCAACCCAAACAGGCCAGAAAATGCGATGGCCTGCCCCACGCTGGCCTATCCCGCTAATCCCGGAATACCGCCCGCAGTCTTCGCCGATCGGACCGCGCGCAGAACCGCGATCGCCATAGCTTCAGCCGCCGCGACTCCCACTTCATCCACCGATGCCTGCCCCTTGCCCAGTGAAATGGCGAAGGTGATGTCGCCATCCGCCATTGTATTGACGGGCGAAATGGTGCGCGCTACGCCAAGGCTTCCGAGCGCGGCGAGCTTATTGGTCTGAACCCGATCGAGGCGAGCGTTCGTCGCCACGATCCCGATTACGGTGTGGCCGCCGCGCTGCGGATTCAACCCGTGCCTCATCATGGCGGCGGAGTTGGCAAACTCGCGGCTGGTGGGCGATTTGCGCGCGCCCGCGATGATCTGGCCATTGGCCGGATCGATGACATCACCCAACGGGTTTACCGCGACCAGCGCCGCCACCACCACCCCATTGCCGAGCGTGAGTGAGGCGGTGCCGATTCCGCTCTTCATCGCCTGTTTCATGCCGAAGATCTTGCCAATAGTCGCGCCCGTCCCAGCCCCAACGTTTCCTTCAGCGACTGGCCCGGCGTTGGCCGCGAGCGCCGCTTTCTCGCCCATTTCCCGCGTCGGGCGAACATGCGCGCTTCCGATCCCAAGGTCGAACAGGATGGCACCCGGAACGATAGGGACGCGGGCTACCCCGGTGTTATAACCAATGCCGCGCTTTTCCAGAAGATTGCGCACCCCGCACGTGGTTTCGAGTCCGAAGGCGCTGCCCCCGGACAGCACGATCGCATGCACGTTCGGTGCGACGGCCCCCGGATTCAGCGTTTCGAGCTCGCAGGAACCGGTGGCGGAACCGCGGATATCGACGCCGCCCACGGCTTCGGTACCGCAAAGGACGACGGTGCATCCCTTGAGCGCAACCAAGTCGGTGGCATGGCCCACGAGGATGCCGGGAACATCGGTCAAGCCGTTCATAATCAGTGCTAGTATGCTAGCATCGGTTTCGGAGCGCACAGGCCGAAGGGTCCGTTGTGCGCGCTATGGAATCGAAATTACATCGTGCTTGATTTTCTGAAGGGCCCCATCCAGGCGATTCAGGAGTTCTACGAACTGACTGGCCGGGCCCTCCGGAACGTCGCGCGAAAACCCCACTACGTCGATGACATTCTGCTGCAGATGGACGCGATCGGAGTGGGCAGTATTCCGATCGTCCTGCTGACCGGCTTCTTCACCGGCGCCGTGATGGCCATGCAAATGGGCCGCAGCCTGCAGCAGTACGGGCAGGTTGGGCGTACGGGCACGTTCGTTTCCATTATTCTGGTGCGCGAACTCGGCCCCGTGCTGGCAGCCGTGATGGTGGCCGGGCGCAACGCGTCCGGGATCGCGAGCGAATTGGGCTCCATGAAAGTCACGGAGCAGATCGACGCCATGCGGGCGTTGGGCACGGATCCCGTGCAGAAACTTGTGACTCCCCGGATGATCGCAACGGCGATCATGCTTCCCGCTCTAACTGTGATCGACGACTTCGTGGGCATGGTCGGAGGCTGGGTTATGTCAATCATCCTTTTCGGATTGCCCACCCGGCAATACTGGACCTTAACCTGGCAGGCGCTGGTATGGAACGACGTCGGGCAGGGCCTGCTCAAGCCCTTCATCTTCTCCTTCATGATTTCACTGATCGGTTGCTTTTACGGGCTCCGCACCACGGGCGGCACGCAGGGAGTCGGGCGCGCCACCACCCAGGCGATGGTCGCGGCGTCGGTTGCCATCTTCATCCTCGATCTTTTCGTAGGCAAGTTCTTCGTCAGCCAGACGGAATGAGATGCCGGGTATCATGCCACACGACGAAGGGAAAAGCATTCTGCGGTTCGAGAACGTCGGCGTGGTCTTCGACGATGGAGTGCGCGCGCTCGACGACGTGTCCTTCGATGTGCGCGAAGGCGAGACAAGGATTATTCTCGGCGCCGCGGGCAGCGGAAAGACCGTGCTGCTGAAGACGGCCATGGGTTTGATCCGTGCTTCCTCCGGGCGGGTCTATCTTTTCGATGAAGACGTAACGAAGATGCCGGAAACGCGGATGTTCGACGTGCGCAGCAGAATCGGTATGCTTTTCCAGGAGAGCGCCCTCTTCGATTCCATGACGGTCGCGCAGAATGTGGCCTACCCGCTGCTGAACCAGAAGGCGATCAGCATGCCCAGGGACAAAATGGAGCCCGCGGTGCGCGACTCCCTGCGGTTCGTCGAACTGGAACAGACGATGGAGCGCTATCCGAGCGAGCTTTCCGGAGGCATGCGGCGGCGGGCGGCGATCGCGCGCGCCGTCGTCAACAAACCTCCCCTTCTGTTGTACGATTCTCCGACCGCGGGCCTCGACCCAATCACCGCCCACACCATTACGGCGTTGATCATCAAGGAGCGCGATGTGGACAACACGACGGCGCTCGTAGTCACTCACCGGTACCAGGACGGGAATCTGGTGGCCAACTTCCGCTACAATTCGGGCAGTGGCCGCCTCGATCCGGTGCCGCGAGCGGGGCCCGTTGCACGATCGGGCAAGCCAGGGAGAACGGGGACGCACACGGTATTCATGGTTCTGCGCGAAGGGCGGCTGTCTTTTGAGGGGAATCAGGCGGATTTGGAAGCTTCCACCGATCCGTATCTGTCAAAGTTCGTGAAACGTCCGGAAAAGGACGCCGCTTGATAACGGCTTGGCGCTGACTTATGGCTTCGCAGGCGAGAGTACACTGGGCGCAATTACGGACGGGAATACTGGCGACGGTCGCAATGATCATCGCAGGCATCCTGATCTTTCTTCTCACGGGCCAGAGTAATTTATTCGGCGGCAATTTTCATCTCCTGACTTACATGGAGGATTCGGCAGGCATGGTTGCCAACGATCCGGTCCGTGTGAACGGCATTCTGGTCGGGTATATCGGCGGCATCAAGCTCTCTGGATCGCGTGACCCGAAAAAGACGGTGTTGATCGATATGGTGATCGAGGAAAAATTTCTGAATCAGATTCCGGAGGACTCTAAATCGGCTATCAGCAGCGCGAACCTCCTGGGATCGAAGTTCGTCAATATCACCAAAGGAACGCATCCGAAGCATGTCGAACCGGGGGGCGAGATTCAATCGCTCTCAACGCAGGATATTCCCGAAATCCTGGCGCAGAGTTCGAGCTTGCTTGCCCAGCTTCAGACGATCGTGGGACGCATGGACGGGTTATTGGCTATTGTCGAGAGCGGCCAGGGGAATATTGGCAAGCTGATTAAGGACGACACGCTGTACGACCGGCTGAATTCGACGGCGGGCGAGGTGGAGCAGTTGGTGAAGGACATCAAGAACAGCAATGGAACCATCAGCCATCTGCTCTACGACGACACTCTTTATAACGACATCCGCAAGCCGATTCAGCGCATCGACGACATGCTGGCGCAGGTGCAGCAGGGCAAGGGAACGCTGGGGAAGGCGATTTACGATCCGCAGGCTTACGACGAGGCGCGGGCGGCCATCGGCGAAGCCAAGAAGATGCTGGAGAACCTCAACGCGGGTAAGGGCTCGGCGGGCAAGCTGCTGAACGACGACGAGATTTACAAGCAGCTCACCCTGATCACTCAGAAGGTGAACACGGCGCTCGACAAGATCAACTCGGGCCAGGGGACGATCGGGCAGCTGATGGTGAACCCGCAGATGTATGACTCGATGAACGGGGCCACGCGCGAGCTGAACGCCCTGATCAAGGACGTGCGCGCGAACCCGAAAAAGTTTCTGCGGATCAAACTGGCAATTTTCTAGAGTGAGTTCCAGACTCATCGTCAATGCGGACGACTTCGGCTTCACCCGCGACGTGAACGAAGGCATCGTCGAAGCGCACCAAAATGGAATCCTGACCGCCGCGACATTAATGGCCAACGGTGACGCGTTCGACGACGCGGTAATGCTGGCGCGCCGGAACCCGACGCTCGATATCGGGTGTCATCTTGTACTCGTGCAGGGGCGGAGCGTGGCCGACCCGTCGCGCGAACTGCCTTCGACTGTCGCCGAGCTGGCGCGGGCGCTGCTGCGGGGAAAGATTCCTGTGTATGAGGAACTGCTTGCCCAAGTGAGAAAGATCGTGAGAGCGGGTATCCGGCCCACGCATATCGATACTCACAAGCAAACGCACTTGCTGCCGCCGGTGCTGGATGCAGTGGCGCAAGTCGCGCATGAGTTCCGGATTCCCTGGGTGCGGCGGCCTTTCGATTTCGGCATCGACGCGGGGGCTCGCATCACAAAAAGTGCAGTTGCGCTCGGCATGAGGATCACGCGTCCGGGATTCGCGCGCGCGTTGGGTGAACTGAAAACCACCGACTATTTCGCCGGGTTTCAGATTACAGGCACGATGAAGCAGGCGAATCTGATCGACACGCTCGAACGTCTGCCGGACGGCCTGATGGAATTCATGTGCCATCCGGGAAAATTGGGGCCGGAGCTGCGCGCCGCGGCCACGAGGCTCAAGGAAAGTCGCGAGATTGAACTGGCGGCACTGATATCGCCCGAGGTGCGGGGCGTGATTAAGCGGCGTGGGATTGAGCTGGTGAACTATCGCGTGAGATTGTAGATCAAACCGAACGGATCCCTGACGCAACATCCACGAGGCCAAACCCTCTTGACCAGGTACGACCGGTCGTGCTATTTTCTTGTTGTGGCGAACACAGCATCCACCCGCGAGCGAATCCTGGGCAAGGGATTAGCCCTGATGAGCCAGTCGGGTCTTGAAGGCGTTACGCTCGGCGTGCTCGCCGATCGGGTAGGGATGTCGAAGAGCGGCCTGTTCGCGCACTTTCGATCTAAAGAACAGGTGCAAATCGACCTGCTGGAGCACACGGCGGAAGTGGGGGCAGCCCATATAATCGCGCCATCCTTGAATGCGCCTGAAGGCCTTCCCCGACTGCGGGCATTGGTGAGGAATTGGTTTGGCTGGGCGCCGCGTGCTGGCCTGCCGGGTGGGTGCCCGGTAGCGGCCGGACTGTTTGAGTTTGACGACGTTGAAGGTCCCGTGCGCAACAAGATTTTGGAAATGGAAGCCGAGTGGCGCGGGCTCCTGACGAAGACGGTCTCCGGGGCGACCGCGCTTGGGCACCTCCGGGCCGATCTGGACGTCGCCCAATTCGTGTGGGAGTTGTGTGGCATCTACCTAAGCCATCACGCAGCGCAACGCTTTCTGAGATCGCCGGATGCGGATCGGCGCGCGCAAACGGCGTTCGAGGCGCTGATCGCCCGAGCCGTGCCCGTTTCCCGCAAGAGAAGGCCCCAGTCGACCAGAAAAAAGCCAAACAGAAAGGAACCTCGATGAGAACTGCGAACTTTGAAACAACCGTTCAATGGATTATGCCGGTGGTCGTCGCGATGACCATTATTCTGCCGGCTTCGCTAATCAAGGAGCCCGCTCGCCAGAAGGTCATGGCAGTTTTTCTTGCCGGTGCTGGCGCCGCCTATTTGAGCGGTGGTGGTTTCGGGCTGTGGGAGATGGCCTTCTGCGCGGTATTGTCAGTCTGCGCGTACTACGGCCTGCGGTCGTATCGCATGATCGGAATCGGCTGGCTGCTGCACACGGGATGGGATGTTCTTCATCACCTGTACGGCAATCCGGTGCTGCCGTTTGATCCGACATCCTCGCTGGGCTGCGCCATCTGCGACCCCATCATCGCTGTTTGGTGCTTCGCCGGTGCGCCTTCGTTCCGGGAAATCTTTGGAAAAAAGTCAGAGTCCGGCAACGTGCACGGATTTCGCCAGCCCCAGGAACTGTAGTAGCCGAATCGCCATCCAGCTCATATCGATCTCATACCAAGCCAAGCCATGCCGCGCCGACGTCGGATGGGCGTGATGATTATTGTGCCAACCCTCGCCGAAGCTCAACAGAGCGACTAACCAGTTGTTCCGTGAATCGTCGTGCGTGTCGAACCGGCGCCGGCCCCAGAAATGCGTCAGCGAGTTCACCATCCAGGTCGCGTGCAGTCCCATGGTCACGCGGAAGAAGACGCCCCAAAGCAGAAACGGCCAGCCACCGAACGCGAACAGCAGGACGGACAGAATCACCAGCGGCACGTAATTGTACTTCGAGAGCCAAACCAGGAATCGATCGTTGCAGAGATCCGGGGCGTAATGCTCGCATTCGGAAGTCAGGCGTTGGGTCGAGTCGCCCACCACCATCCAGATAATGTGCGACCACCACTTCCCATCGCGCGGGGTGTGCGGGTCGCCGTGTTTATCGGAGAACTGATGATGAATCCGGTGAGTCGCAACCCAGGAAATCGGCCCGCCTTCGAGGGCCAGCGTGCCGCAGACCGCTAAAGAGTATTTGATCCATTTGGGCGACTGATACGAACGATGCGTCAGCAGGCGGTGGAATCCCATGCCGATGCCAAGGCTCAAAGCAACCCAGTAGAGACCGACCGCCGTGAAGAATGCGGGCCAGCTGAAAAAGAAAAGGGCGGCGACGGCCCCGAGGTGAAACGCGCCAAAAGCGAGTGTGGAAACCCAGTTAATGCCAGTCCGTTTCAAGACGGGCGCTGCGGGAATAGTCGTCAATTCGTGCTTCCTTCTGGAATTTGAGAGAGCAGCGAATCGAGGACTTTACGAGGGGCCCGAGTAGCGGGACTGTCAAACTACACCTATAGGATCGCACGAAACACGCTGGGATTCAAGTTTCCCTGCACACGTCATATTGAGGACACGTCATTCGGTGTAACGGCTGGAGGTCACAACAGTGCTGCGAGCAATTGCCGGTGCGGCGATAACGTTGGTCGCTTTGTTTTCCGCGTTTGCTCAGTCCCCGCCGAATTTGCCCTCGTTCGAGGTAGCGTCGGTCAAGCCTTCGCCACCGCCCGATCCCGCGAAAGGCATGTATGTCGGGATGCGCGGCGGCCCTGGAACCGACGACCCGAGCCGTGCCACGTTTCAAAACTTCACCTTGTCCAACCTTGTGAACGTCGCGTTTGCGACCGATCGCAATCACATCTCGGGCCCGAGCGGGATGGATACCCAAATGTTCGACATCGCTGTGAAGATACCGGACGGGACGACCAGAGAGCAGTTCCAGTTGATGCTGCAGAACCTGTTGGTGGAGCGCTTCCACTTGATGTTCCACTACCAAAAGAAGGAAGCGACAACTTACGAACTGGTAGTGGCGAAGAATGGCCCGAAGTTCAGGGAATCCGCGGAAGGAACGAGTGCCGCCGCCGTTGCGCCCGCCCAGCCGTTACCGCCTAATCCGGGCGGGATCGGCCAGGATGGCTTTCCAATCCTTCCGGAGGGTCGCGGCCGGGCGACGACCATGACGAACGGGCGCGCTCGCTGGCGTCTTCCGGAAGAATCCATGGACCAGCTTGCGCAAATGCTTTCAGGCCCGGCGGGAAGCCCTGTTGTGAACGCGACGGAACTGAAAGGGAAATATGACATCAACCTGTATTGGGCCACAGGCAGACTGCGGGCAGACAATCCCGATGCTGAGTTCGGGCCTACAATCTTCGATGCTGTGCAAGGGCAGCTTGGTCTCAAACTGGAGCCGAAAAAGGGCGTGATCGATGTCCTGGTCATCGATCACGCAGACAAGGCTCCTGTTGAGAACTAAAGATCTCGTGGCGCGCGCACTCGTGCGTGCCGCGTCGAGACTCATCTCGACGCTGGGATTGGTTAGCCCCCCGCAATAGCTCCAACGATCAAAAAGGGCTCCGCGCCGGACACCACTTCCGGCGGCAGTGGCGTGTCCGGCGACTCGTGAGACAGATCCTCCTCGCAGGCAAAGAACCGCACAAAAGGCCGGCGTTGCTGCGTGACGTGATCGCGCAGGGTTCCGCGCAGCATCGGATAGCGCAGCTCAAGCGCATCGAGAACCGATCGTTGCGTCGCCCGGCCTTCGACCTCAAGTTCGACTTCGCCCGCCACCGACGCCAGAGTTCGCAGATGCGCCGGGAGCACGACTCGAATCATGGCAACGTTTGCACTTCTACCGAAAGCACCGCCGGAAGATTCTGAACGATGGGAGCCCAGGTGTCTCCGGCATCCGCCGATGCATACACCTGCCCGCCTGAGGTGCCGAAATACACGCCGCAGGAATCGAGCGAATCCACCGCCATCGCGTCGCGCAATACGTTCACGAAGCAGTTGCTTTGGGGCAGACCTTTCGTAAGCGGCTCCCACTCGTTTCCACCTGTCCGGCTGCGGTACACACGCAGTTTTCCATCGGGCGGATAGTGCAGCGAATCGCTCGTGATGGGAACAACATAGATGGTGTCCGGCTCGTGCGCGTGAACGTCGATGGGGAATCCGAAATCGGTGGGCAGGTTGCCGCTGACTTCGTGCCAGGAGTCGCCGGCATCGTCGCTGCGCATTACGTCCCAGTGCTTCTGCATGAATAAAACATTGGGGCGCGAGGGGTGCATCGCGATGCGGTGAACGCAGTGCCCGACCTCGGCGTCCGGATCCGGGATGTACTGGGACTTGAGGCCGCGATTAATCGGCCGCCAGGTTTGCCCGCCGTCGTCGGTTCGAAACGCGCCCGCCGCCGAGATCGCGATGTAAATCCTGCCGGGATCGCTCGGATCCAAAAGAATCGTATGCAGGCACATGCCGCCGGCGCCTGGCTGCCATCGCGGGCCTGAGCCATGGCCGCGCAGTCCGGAGAGTTCCTGCCACGTCTTCGCTCCGTCCGTCGAGCGAAACAATGCGGCGTCTTCCACCCCGGCGTAGACTGTGTCGGGATCGGTGAGCGACGGTTCCAGATGCCAGACGCGCTTGAACTCCCATGGGTGCGGCGTGCCGTCATACCACTGATGCGTGCCGGGCACGCCGTCGTAGGTGAACTGGTTTCCGGCCGCCTCCCAAGTCGCACCGCCATCGTTGGACCGCTGGATCATCTGTCCGTGCCAGCTCGTGGACTGAGAAGCATATACCCGATTCGGATCGACCGGCGATGCCTTCAGATGGTACATCTCCCAGCCCCCGAAGTGCGGTCCGCTGATATCCCACTTCTCGCGTTTTCCGTCCGAAGACAGAATGAACGCTCCCTTTCGCGTACCAACCAGTACCCTGACCTTACTCATTTCCGCCATTTGATATCCCTCACTTAGTAAGTCGAACGGCGAGCGCCCGAATAGACACTGTAGCGGAAATCTCTTGTGGAAATCACTAAAGCGCGGTACATGCGGCTTCAGGCGCGTTCCCCTGGTCCCGGTGACGCGGCTGAAGCCGCATGTACCGAGTCACTATTGGCTGAGGGTGAAGTTCACGTCGATCTCGGTGATCACTTCGACCGGTTCGCCGTTCAGCAGCGTCGGCTGGTAGCGCCATTGTTGAACAGCCTCCATGGCGGCGGCGACGAGCAGTGGAGGGCCGCTGACCAGCTGAAGATTTCTGATGATTCCGTCGCGTCCGATGAGAGCCTGGATCTTGACCGTGCCCTGCGTGCGAGTGGTTCGGGCCAGGGGCGGGTAAGCCGGCTTTGGTCCGAACGTCAGTTTGGCGGATTGTACGCCGACGCCGATGCGAACCGGCGCGGACAGAGATGGAGGATTCGGCTTCGCAACGGAAACCGGCGGGGACGGTGGTTGCGTTGCTATTCCCGGCACCAATCCTGCGAGAGGCGGTCCGGCAATGGCGGCGGCGTTCGCGATTTCGGGCGCATCGGGCGATAGATCTATGTGTGCGGGGACGGCGGTCGGAGCGCGCAAACCTGCCAGATGAAAGATGGGCCGCTGTGCTGACGGTGCTCGATTCGTTACAGCTTTGGTCTCGGGCTTCAACCTGAGATCGACCTTCTCCAAAGGCAGCCAGACTGGGATCTTCACCGGCGCCTCGAGCGGTGCCACATGCAGGAGCGGAATGAGGAGCGCGACCGCGACGAGCGCGGTTTGAAGCGTGAGGGAAACCGCGACGGTCCATGGTCTGCGAGTTTGCCCGTTTGTGTTGACGAACGTTTGATCGAACATCCGGTTGAGTAGACTCCGCGAATGTTGGAGAAGTTCCTGCGGCGCTGAACCGGGAAGCGCTCAGCCACCGATGGAGTACATAGGGCGGGGCGGGGGAATGAATTTAGCGGAATTGATCTGGTGGCCGATCCATTTCTCCGACACGTTCTGTTTTATTGCCGCCACCAGCTGGTCATAGGGGGCGTTGGAGCGCAGCAGATCCTTAACGTCGGTTTCCTCAATCGCAAACAGGCAGTAGCGCATCTTGCCGTCGGCCGTTAACCGGAGCCGGTTGCAGTTCAGACAGAAGGGCTTGCTGACAGACGCGACGAATCCGACTAGTCCACCTCCATCCGCATAGGCGAAGTCAGTGGCCGGAGCGCGCAGATCCCGGTCGGGAACTTCCACGAGGGGCGAAATCTCCCGCGAAAGGATGGCCGCGATATCGTCGGCGAGCAGTACCTTGCTGCGGTCCCACAGCGACTGCGAATCGAGCGGCATGAACTCGATGAAGCGGGGTTCGAATCCGCGCTCCCGGCAGTAGTGAGCCATGGGGAGGATGTCGGGCTCGATCAACCCTTTGACCGCGACAATGTTGAGCTTGATGCGTTTGAATCCGATCCGGACGGCCGCATCGATTCCGGCCAGCACGCGAGGCAGATCGTCGCGGCGCGTGATCTGTTTGAAGCGCTCGCGGTCGAGCGTGTCGAGGTGAATGTTGAGGCGGCGCAGGCCGGCGTCATACAGCGATTGGGCGTGCTGTTCGAGCAGCACGGCGTTGGTGGTCAGGGCGAGATCCTGAATGCCCGGGATACTCGCAAGACGCTCGATCAGATGCGCCAAGTCGCGCCGGAGCAGCGGTTCGCCGCCCGTGAGGCGCAGCTTGTTGACGCCGAGGGTAGACGCGACACGCACGAAGCGCTCGATCTCTTCGAAGGTGAGGATCTCCTGCCGTGGGGCGAACTGGGCTGCTTCTTCCGGCATGCAGTAGAAGCAGCGGATGTTGCAGCGATCGGTCACGCTGATGCGCAGACTGTCGTGCAGGCGTCCGAAAGTGTCGATCAGGCTCATTTACCCGGTTCTACTCACTTGTCTTTACTGTACTTCCAGCATACGCTGAATCGGAATGCGGGCGCGCCGCAGGACGTCATCCGACAGTTCGACGCGCGGTTCGAGGTACATGAGTGCATCGCGCAGTTTCTCCAGAGTGTTCAACCGCATGTACGGGCACTCGCTGCAATTGCAGTTCTCGTTCTTGACGTAGTGGAACTTTTTGCTCGGCGCGACCCGCTCCAGTGAGAAATTGACGCCGCTCTCGGTCATTACGATGAATTCGCGCGCAGGGCTCGCCGCGCAGTATTCGACGATCGCGGAAGTGGAGCCAATGAAGTCGGCATGGCGGAGCACCGATTCCGTGCACTCGGGATGGGCGACCACGACAGCATCCGGAAATTCGGCTTTGGCCTCGATCAGCCTTCGCACCGGAAAGGTCTCATGCACGATGCAGGAGCCTTGCCAGATCTTCATGTCTTCGCGGCCAGTCTGCTGTTTGACGTAGTTGCCGAGATTGCGATCGGGGAGGAAAAGAATCGGCTTTTCAGGTGGAATGGAATTGACGATCTTAACGGCGTTGCGGGAAGTGCAGAGGATGTCCGATTCGGCCTTCACTTCGACGGACGTATTGATGTAACTGACAATGACGTGGTCGGGATTCTGGCGCTTGAATTCGCGAATCGGCTCGACCGGGCAACCCATGACAAGACTGCAACTGGCGTCCTTGTCCGGCACGATAACGATGCGCGACGGGTTCAGGACCTTGGCAGTTTCCGCCATGAACCAAACGCCGCAGAACGCAATGACATCGCCACCGGTCTCACTGGCTTTGCGCGCCAGTTCGAGACTGTCGCCGACTACGTCCGCAAGTTCCTGAATTTCTGCGTCCTGGTAATGGTGCGCGAGAAGTATGGCGCGGCGGTCGCGCTTGAGGTCAAGAATTTCTTCCGCGACAGTTGCAGACGGGGCAATCATAATGGGGCGATCATAATGGGAAAGGAGACAGCAGCTTCATCTTAACAATCGACCTGCAATTAAATGCGCCCCTCCCCTTTTTCATGCAAGTCCTTTTAGTTTCAACGTACGATCTCGGACGGCAGCCTTTCGGGCTGGCTTCTCCGGCTGCTTGGCTGCGCGCCGAAGGCCATAACGTAACCACGGTCGATCTGTCGCGCCAAACCCTTCCAGCAGAAGCAGTTATCGGTGCGAACTGGATTGCGTTCCACCTTCCCATGCATACTGCGACCCGGATGGCCATCCCCCAGATCCGGTCCGCGCGCCAACTGAATTCCAAGGCACGGATCTGCTGTTACGGCCTCTACGCTCCTGTAAATGAAGAGATGCTTCGGACCCTGGGTGTGACTCACGTGATCGGCGGCGAGTTCGAGCAGGCGTTGACGGATCTGGTTTCGGGCCGTTCGATCGCGACATTGCCCGTGATTATGGATCGTCTGCCCTTCCAGGTTCCGGATCGCGGGACGCTGCCGCTTCTGCGCGAGTATGCGGGCCTGATGGCGGACGGGGAACGGAAGGTGGTGGGCTACACGGAAGCCAGCCGCGGGTGCAAGCATCTGTGCCGGCACTGCCCGATCGTTCCGGTTTACGAAGGGCGATTCCGCGTGGTGCAGCGCGACATCGTGCTGGCGGACGCGCGGCAGCAGATCCAGGCGGGTGCGGAACATATTACGTTCGGCGATCCGGATTTTTTCAACGGCCCCGGCCATGCGCTCGGGATCGTAGAGGCGTTCCATGCGGAGTTTCCCGGCGTTACGTACGACGTCACGATCAAGATCGAACACCTGCTGAAGCATCGGGACGCGCTGCCGGTCCTCAAACGGACAGGGTGCCTGTTCATCACCAGCGCGGTGGAATCGCTGAACGATGAGG